>Ga0180007_10000716_pt1 | contig 51834 bp, 41 predicted proteins | sample MM_PC_MetaG_FD_121122 | JGI IMG/M metagenome (GOLD analysis project Ga0180007, IMG submission 121122) | Groundwater microbial communities from the Aspo Hard Rock Laboratory (HRL) deep subsurface site, Sweden - MM_PC_MetaG | ecosystem: Environmental > Aquatic > Deep subsurface > Groundwater... | reverse complement strand
GAGTTCAGTATTCAGTGGTCAGCTGGTACTTACATAATTTTAGTTAGCTTCTGGCTTCTGTATGCTGTCTTCTGGTGTCTGCCGACGAAGTCGGTCGACCTCTCCGGCTTTGCCGGCTTAGGACAGACAAGCGGATCTACTTCGTAAGACATTGTAACATACTGCACCTGATACTATTCTTGCGGTTTTTTATCGGCATCTGTGTACTCCTCCGTTTTTTTTGTTTTGTCAAATATTTAATTGTCATTACTTTTTTTATTCAACTCGTTCTTCTCGAACGTGTGATACAACCGCGCTCGTTGAGCGCTTTAGCGATTTGCCCGTCGGTATGTGCGGATGGTAGCTCGGCAATACGCGCCACAACCGGGTCAGGCGTTTTCAAACTCTGCCAGGCTTTCAGAGGAAAGGGGACTGTGAGTGAAAATGGAAGAAATTAAAAAAAAACTTGACAAAGGGCAATTATTGCATTATAATGTAGTATAGTTATTAAAATTTTAAACAGAGAGGTTTTATTAATGAAAACTATAATAAAAAACAAAATTAAAAAAAAAGTATTACATGGAGCGTACTACGCAGCGGTTACACTGACTTTTTTCCTTCCTTTGCGTGCATCCGAAACAATTGCCTCCATCGGGTTTAATTCAGCAGAGGGATGGAACGACGGCGGTATTACCGTTGCCCCGAATCCACCTGCCGGTTCCTGGTTTAGTCCGCTTGCGCCCACGGCGTATAACAGTATCGCTTGTATTGATCTTAAAAGCATAAAAACAAAACCTTTTTCCGGTGACGGATATATCCTTATTGACCGGACACAAACTCCGGATAAAAATTCCGGAGGATGGGTGATGGATATTCCCGAATACGAAGGTACCGTACTGGAAGTAAGCGGCTGGATCAAAGTCGGCGGTGCTGCCGGTGCGACACTTATGCTTACAAGCCGGCCCGCGAAAACCGGAGTGAATTTTCTTTTCGCCGCTGCGGCAATAACTATCGGCGGTAATGGAAATGTCTCTTACCATGAGCGGAAAGAAGACGGCAGTAAACCGGGTTCGGTGGTGCCGGTGATACCTGATGCGGGCAATAAATGCATTACTGCGGGATACTGGGCACAGGCATGTATTTCAGTACATCTTGAGAAAAATGAATATTCGTGCTGGATAATTCAGGAAAATAAAAAAAAGGTCATTATTGCAGAAAATAAAAAATTAATTAATGACAGCTCATACCGGCCGCTACCGAAAAAACCTGCAGTAATAAGCGTTGGATTAATACTGACCGGAACGGGAACGTGGGCAGCGTGCGATGATTTACGGATAACAGTAAATAAATAATAAAAAATTCAGCTAAAAAAGGGAGTATCATCATGAAAATTATTTTTTGTACAGTTATGTACATATTTGTCTTATATCAACTTTTTTTCATGATGCCTCTTCACGCACGTCTCGATAAATATATTTCCACCGGCGATAATATCTGGATGGTTGATTGGCTCCCTATGGACAGCCCTGCTGCGATTAAAGAATCATTCCAGTTACTGAGGGACGGTCTTCACGTACAGCGGATATATTGGCGGGGCATGCAGTATCAGACATATGAGCGTGTGCTCACAATTCGGCCGCATGGTTATCCTCGTTTGCTCGATCATTTTGATCAAGTATTAGCCTTAACTAGATCCGGTATTGATACAACCGCAGTTAAAACAGCGAGGAGTCTTGGAATGGAAATATGGGGCTTATCTACACTTTATGACTGGGGTGCGCCTCCTGAAACAACCAGCTCTGCGAAATGGCCGTTTTATTTGCAAGCGGAGTTTTTAATTACAAATCCGGAATGGATGCCGCTTGATAAATATGGCGTACGGCGTCAAGGAGGCCCGGCGGATTTTTCATATCCTGAGGCAAGAGAAACAGTGAGTATTCTCGTGCGAGATTGTGCGTTGGAGACCGGTTATGACGGTGTGCTTTTTATTACGTATGTTGAAAATTATTCCATGCGGTTTAACGATGAGTATGGTTTTAATGAACCGGCACTGAAAGAATTTAAAAAACGTTACGGTATAGATGCGAGAGAAATATCTTTTGAACAGGGTACGTATAACCCTAATGCAAGTAAATTTACCTGGCGGCAGTTTCGCGGAGAATATGTAACAAAATTTTTTCAGGAACTGCGGGAAAAATTACCGGAAAAAATGCAGATCGGAATTATGATTAACCCCCAGGAACCGGATAAAGGCATGAAATGGCCGATGATAAAAGAGTATTTACTCACCGGCAGCGGTAACTTTCAGATAGATCTTCCGCGGTGGTGCAGAGAAAAAACCGTAGATCATTTTTTGGTTTACGGTGCAACGAGTTCAAGAGAAAAACAAACCGATATTGTGCAATATTTGCTGCAGCTTTCCGGAGGAAAAATTAAAACCAGTCCATGGACAAGCGGACCGGATGATGTTGTCTGGCAGCCGCTTATTGAACAGGGTATTTATCCGGTTTACTGGCATACAACTGAAGAACATATTCTGCAGCATATTGTTAAAAAGCCTGAATCAGCATCTCTTAATACAACCGACACACTGTCTTTAATGTGGGCACTCTCTCAGACGGTACTGGGAAAACAGCAGGCAAGCTTTGATGAACTTACACCATATGCAGAACATAAAAGCATCCTTGTCAGGCGGCTGGCTTTAAAAGCACTGACAAAAATAAAAGATAAGAGGGCTATTTCAATATTAGAAAACGCGCTGAATGACAGAGAACACAGTGTTCGTGGTGTTGCGGTGAGTTGTTTAAAAGAATTACATGGATCTGACAGCACAAAGCATATACTCGCCATGTTTCAGAACGGGAAAGGCAGTCACTCAACCAGGGAGACTGCGGTATACGCGCTTGCTGCAATTAAGCCGCCGGTTTCAATGCTTACTTCGATGTACTCTGCAAAAGCACCGTATGAACTGAAGGCTCTTATTCTAATGTCTCTAAAGTACGCTGAAGAAAATCCCACAGTTGTCATGCCGGTGTTTCAAGCCGCTCTTGCTGAAAAGGAAATACGTATAAACAATTATGCGTTAGAGACAATAGGAAGCAGATCATCCCTTGAACGGATGACCTTGTTGATTTCTGTGCTTAACAGCACCAACGTTCAGCTTGCCTGTTATGCTGCGCAGCTTTTAGGAAACCTGTATAAATCAAATCCTTCGGTGTTCCTGAATGTTCAGAAAGCCATCATTGAAAGAATACAAAAGTTATTTCTTGATTCTTCTGAACCGGCACATGCACACTATGGATGGGGTTACAGACCTTTGGGGAATGCGCTGATTGATTTTGAAGGTGCGGAAAGTGCCTTTTTACACAGTACTCTCACAAACACAAAAAAACTTCAGACTGCGCGGTATGCGTGGGAAGTGTTATATATTCCGCAGCGGCCCGCACAGATGATTGAAGTATCAGAAAAAGAAAATGATGCTGTATTCGCACATTTTCCGCATCCTTTTATTTCTGAAATTCTTTCTTGTAACTTTGATCAGGAAGAAATTTTTTATAAAAATCCGGGTACGAACAAAATTGCAGGTACATGGAGCGGTTTTTCCGCTGACGGTCCTGTTCTGTCTACAGAGGCTTCACATAGCGGCAAGCAATCCGTGAAAATGCTGCGTCCTCCCGCTACACCGCAGTTTCTTACATGCATTCTTGCGCATGAATTACGTACAGATAATACGTTCACCATTTCCTGGATGATGAAACGTAATGCGCAAACCGGAATAATCGTGAATCTTATGAATGAAGGTGGCTTCAATACCGCACCTTTTTCTTTATATATTCAGCCGGCAAAAACTTTATTAAAATCTGATAAGACCGGTTGGACAGACCAAGGCATAAAATTCCCTGTTGATTCATGGTTTCAGGTAAAATTGAGGATTCAGGGTAATATTATGTCGTTAATTACGGAAGACTTGAAAAAATCAAACGTATCGGCAGTAACTTCAAAAACAGATGGGAAAATTAATAGAATAAGTTTTATCACACAGCCCCCTGACGGCGGAGCAGTTTATATTGACGATGTACATATACAGCGCGAATAATATCCATCCTGTCAGGAAGAAATAAATTATCACGTATTTCTGAAAAGCGAATCAATCTGCTTTCGGGGTTTATTGATCTGCATACACATGGCAGAAATGGCATATGTGTTGACAATTTATGTCCGGAGAATTATTCCCGCTTCCGGTGCAAAAGTCCCTGGATTGCATTGTGAAGGCTCGTTTATTGATGCACTCAATTGCGGCGCGAGGAAACCTGGCAGAATATATAACGTCAGACCATTCGCAGACTTCTGCATTCGGTATTAATTCCCCATGGCACAAACTTTTCAATCTCGGTGGAATGGTTTTACTTTTTAGAACCGGATTTGAGAGCTGCTCTCTTATTCATACCGCTTTCAGAAGTATCCGGATGCAGTAAAAATTTTGGATGTGCCGCGCAGCTCATACAAACAAAAGGAGCAGTGTAGGAAATCCATCTTGGTAATACAGATGCGTTGCTTATTAATGCCGGCAGTTTTATTACGGAAAATGAAAAAATTAAAAAAACACTTGACAAAAGGCAATTATTGCATTATAATATAGTATCTTGAAAGCATCCAAATCCCCCTCATCCCTCCCCCAAAGCCGGTACCTAAACGTATCCGGCTCTACTCTGGCTGCGATTGACGTGATTGAAGCACTCAGTGAGCCCTCACCAATGAGTGTCACTGAACTGCAGTCAGCGACAGGGTACTCTCAGAAAAAACTGCACAGAATATTAAACGCATTTCATCTCCGTGATATGTTCGGCGGGCAGCGGAAAAAACGGGAAGAATACCACCTCGGAATGAAACTTGTGTATTTCGGCAATAAAATTTTAAAAAACTTTCAATTCGACCATCATATCCGCCGTTTCCTTCTCCCTGTTGCCGCTCAGTACAAAACCGATCTCTATCTTACCGCGTTTATCTACGGCTGGCAGATATTTATGTATGCGCGTCTTGTGTATGAAAACGGTTTTGTATACAGCGATCCTCTTTCTGAAATTATCCCGAATGCGCAGTCGGCATCTGCCCGCTGTATATTCGCTCTGAACGATTTAGTGAAGGAGGAAAACTGCAGGCGTTCCGCTGATTTCACCAGACGTATTAATATCCCTGAAATGAAGCGGGAGTTTCGAACCATCGCCGGACAATGCTGCGCAGGTCCGCAGAGCGGGGATCTGATTAATGAAATAGCTGCACTGCCGGTTTTTTTTTATCACGGTGTGGGAGTAAGTGTGTCTATTCCTCATGCCCGTGAACCCATATCTTCCGATTTACCCCCCGCACTGCTCAACGCCCTGCGCGGAGCGTCGGCTGCGCTTGGTGCGGATAGTACTATGACCGCGCGTTACTCTGCTGCGGAAAAACATCTTGCAGAGCTGTGTGCAGTGCCGCACCAATCAGACCCCGCGGAATGCGTAGTGCAAGGGGTTGTATAATGCTGGTTAAAATTTTTAAAAGAGAGGTTTCTTATATGGCTACAACTAAAACTATAATAAAAAACAAAATTACAAAAAAAGTATTACATGGAGCGTGCTGCGCAGCAGTTACACTGACTTTTTTCCTTCCTTTGCGCGGATCGGAAATAATTACTTCAATCGGGTTTAATTCTGCTGAGGGATGGAAAGACGGCGGTATTACTGTAGCGCCGAATCCGCCCGCCGGTTCCTGGTTTAGTCCGCTTGCGCCCACAGCGTATAACAGCACGGCTTGTATTGATATCAAAAGTATAAAAACTAAACCTTTTTCCGGTGACGGATACGTACTGATTGACCGTACACAAACCCCGGACAAAAATTCCGGCGGCTGGGCAATAGACATTCCCGAATATGAAGGTACCGTTCTTGAAGTATGCGGCTGGATCAAAGTCGGCGGCGTTGCCGGTGCGACCCTGATGCTTACAAGCCGCCCCGCGAAAACCGGAGTGAGTTTTCTTTTCGCCGCTGCGGCAATAACAATCGGCGGTAATGGAAATGTCTCTTACCATGAACGGAAAGAAGACGGCAGCAAACCGGGTTCGGTGGTGCCGGTTACGCCGGATGCGGGCAATAAATGCATTTCTGCGGGATACTGGGCACAGGCATGTATTTCGGTACAGCTTGAGAAAAATGAATATTCGTGCTGGATAATTCAGGAAAATAAAAAAAAGGTCATTATTGCAGAAAATATAAAATTAATTAATGACAGCTCATACCGGCCGCTACCGAAAAAACCTGCAGTGATAAGCGCGGGATTAATACTGACCGGAACAGGTACGTGGGCGGCGCTTGACGATTTACAAATTACTGTAAATAAATAAGGAGAAAAAAATGATTAAATTAAAAACAAAACTATTCATAATAACAGCCGCACTGCTGTGTATGTGCAGCATAGGCTGCGGGAAGAAAACGGCAGGGAAGCGCGTCACGCTCACAGTGGTGCATGGCGACAATGTCGACTTCAACGCGCTTTTTACGCAGGTGGCAAACCGTTTCAAAAAACAGAACCCGGATATTGATATTAGATTCATGCGGCATGGAGGCGCATACTATGACAAATTAACCACCATGCTTGCGGGTAACGTAACAGTAGATGTATTCTGGATGGGGCAGGGTTTTCCGTCATACGCTGAAAAGGGCCAGCTTCTGAATCTTGGACCGGCCGCTGCAGCCTCGGGTTTTAAACCGGAAAAATATTATCCGGGCGCGATAAAGCAATATTATTACGGAGACAAACTGTACGGCGTGCCGTTCGGGGTGAGTGTGGATATGTTTTTCTATAACAGTAAACATCTCGCTGAAGAGGGCATCGCTCCCCCTTCTGAAGGATGGACCTGGGCGGATCTGCAGAGCATGAGCCGTAAGCTCACGAAACCCGCCGCAGGCGGAAGAGTCGGACAGTATGGTATCTGCGCGATAAACCCGATTACGCTGATCCGTTCATTTAACGGCGATCTTGCGGATGAACAGGTACAAAACTGTACTTTGTATTCTCCGCAATCAATAAAAGCGCTGACGTATTATCATGATCTTATGCACCGGCATAAGACATTAATGAATGCGGCTGCGGTATCATCACTGAGCGGCGGCAGCCAGTCAATGGGAATGTTTGAGGCTTTCAGTATGGGGCTTGCGAGTATGGGTGCGTGCTATTCCTGGAATTTAAAATCCCTCGTCGACAATGTACAGATAGACTGGAATTATACAGTCAATCCGACTGGTGAAAAAATGGTGCACTGGCTGAGTACCGAGTGTATGTGCGTGAGCGCGGATACTAAGTTTCCAGCGGAGGCTGCAAAACTCGCGCTCTTTTTTGCCGAAGAATCCAGTCAGCGCCTCTTGATGCGCAATAATGTACCGACTCTTATCGCGCTCAACCGTGATGCAAATGCACGAAAAGGAATTTCCCATAACTGGCGTGCGCTTGATAAGATTGTGTCTGCGGGAATACCTACACCGCGTACTGCGAAAATGACGCAATTCATGCAGTATTTTTGGGAAATGATAGAAGTAATAAATACAGACTCAGTTCCTGACATACGCGCGCTGGTAAAAAAACACGCGGACATGATGGATGGGGTTTTAAAGGAGGAGATATGATAAAGGTAAAAAATAAAGAAATCGGTGCAGGAAAACCGATATTTCTCACCGCTGAAATCGGATGCGGACATGACGGTGATTTTGAACGGTGCAAACATCTGATGCGTGTGGCAAAAGAGTCCGGTTGTGATGGTACCGATGTATTTATGATGGATACAGAAACTTACGTACATCACGACTGCGGTCTGAAACCTGCGTTTGACAGTTATCTGGCTGAAATCAAGCGCCTTTCTTTTACAGAAGCGCAGTGGAAAGAGTATTTCAGGTACGGGAATGAATTAGGACTTGTCGCCTATTGTACTCCGCTTGGGGTAGGGGCAATACATACCGCGATTAAGTGCGGCGCGCCGATGCTGAATATTAACTCCGATGAAGTTACCGATTTGGGTTTCCTCCGCGCAATTGCGAAAACCGGTGTGCCGCTCACCATGCACGATATCAATGCCACACTCGGTGAGGTTGAAGCCGCCGTGACAGTGCTGCTTGATAACGGCTGTAAAGAACTAATAGTTCTTCACTCGACCCTTGAAGCGAATGATCCGGTGCTCTCATATGAGGGGGCAAACCTGCGGATGATAGAAACATACCGCAGGGCTTTCTCTGACCGGGGTGTGCTCACCGGTTGCGTGGAACATACCACAAGTAAATGGCTTATTTACGCAGTTGCCGCATTACAGCCGGCGCTTATTTCAAAACATCTGCTGGTGACCCATGATGAAAAAGTCGCGGACAGCACCATCTCACTGCAGGCTTCTGAAATGAAAGAAATAATATCCAATGTGCGTAAAACAGAACAGGCGCTCGGTCAGGGCAGTAATTTTGTAAAATGCGAAAAAGACGGTAAACTTCCCGAAGGGAATATCTGGCGCCGGAAAGTACTCGTTACAAGCCGCGATATTAAGGCCGGTGAAAAGCTTTCGAGAGATGATTTTATGGCGAAGCGGCCCGGGAATATGGGCGGCTTACATCCATGGTACGCCGAAATTCTTCACGGTGCCCGCGCGAAAAAAGATATGCCGAAGAACACCATCATTGATTTGAATATGGCAGAGGACATTCCCCTGCCTGAGTACCGTCCCTACGCGTTAAAAAAAAGATGCTACGATGGACAATACGTAGGTCCATAAAGGAGAAAATATGGCATTAACAATGAGACCGAGCAGAGTTCTGAAAAAAATCCGTGCAGGCGATTTCGCATTATGTACAAAAATCAATGCGTGCTCACCGAGGCTGGTTGAGATCGCAGGCCTCTGCGGCTTCGATGCGGTCTGGCTTTGTATGGAGCATACTCCGGATTCAATAAAAGATATTGAGGCGATGATAAACGCCGCAAAAATGCATAATATGGACAGCATGGTCCGTGTGTCAAAGGGCAGTTATTCGGACTTTGTCAAACCGTTTGAACTTGATGCAAGTTCAATTATGATACCGCACTGTATGTCCCTTGAAGAAGCAAAACGGATTGTGTATTTCACAAAATTTCATCCCGTCGGCCGGCGGCCGCTTGACGGAGGCAATGCTGACGGATTATACACAATGCTCGATTCTAAAGAATATATGCGGCAGGCAAACAGCGAACGGTTTAACATTATTCAGATCGAAGATCCCGAGCCGCTCGCTGAACTCGAGGCTATCTGTGAACTTCCCGGCATCGACGCAATCTTTTTCGGACCCGGCGATTTCAGTCAGGGCATTGGAAAACCCGGAGATTTTTCTGACCCTGAAGTGACAAAGACGCGTGAGCGGATTGCAGTACTGGCAAGAAAATATAACAAAATTGCTGCTACTGTTGCTGCACCCGCTGCAATACACCAGACCGTAGATATGGGCTATAACTTTATCTGCAGCGGAGCGGATGTAATAGGGTATGTTGATTATTTACGGAACATTATGAAAGCAGCACGCGGAAGTACAGACGGCAGCGGCGGGTCGGTGTACCGGTAATATAACACTATTCAATAACAACATATGCACATGGAGTATTGTCATGAAAAAAATAAAAAATAAAAAAGATAAGCTGTTTTTTCAGCTAAGCGCGATACCGGAAGTATCGTGCGCCTTATTCCCTGAAACACCTGGTGCCGCTCCCGCAAGAAAGGGACAGTTGGTGTTATGGATAGTGTGCATATGTTTGATTCAATCACTGTTCAGTGCGTTTGATTTTCCGACGAACCGCTGGGTGGATCCTGCGGGAAAAGATGAACGGCTCAGTGTCTATTTTTCCGGAGGTGACAATGAAATTATTTATTGTTCTCCCGCGATAGATTCGCCGGCGGTGATTACCGAGCTCCTTGAAAATATGATCAAAGTATACGGCATAAAGCGCGTCTACTGGCGTACACCCGAAATAATCAGGACGATAGATTATTCCGTGAACTCACCGGATAATTTTCACTATGTTGAAATGCTTAACTGGACGGCACACTGTTATAAAAAACTCGGGACGCAAAACTCCGCTGCATTCACTAAAAAACTCGGTCTCGAAGCGTGGGGGTTTACACCCCTTTTTAATCATGGTGCACAGCCGGATATTGATGCAAGTAAGGCACTCGGCCCGCATTTTACTGAGGGAATAATCCGCATCAATAATCCGGATTGGGTGCCGCAGGATAAATACAGCCTCCGCAAACACCCCGGCCCGGTAAGTTTTGTTCGTCCTGAAGCGCGTAAAGAACTGATAAAAATGTATCTGTCGATTGCAAAAAACCTCGGCCTTGACGGAATGATGTTTCACTCCTACATAGAAAATTTCGGGATGCATTTTGACGACGAATTCAATTATGATCCGCTGCTGATACAGGCATTTAAAAAACGCTTCGGTGCAGATATCATACACGAACCGTACGACGTTGAAGCGCTCGCTGATCTGCAGGGTGAGTATCTCACAGAATTTTTCCGTGAACTGAGAAAAGAATTCAACAAAGCAGGAATTAAACTTTCCCTTATTTTACAGGCGGATAAACCTGATGAACCGCAGCGCTGGCTTGCGGCTGACGGAGTCAAAATATCCGGACGCATCAGGTTTGACTGGAAAACATATGTTTCAGAAAAACTCTTTGATGAGTTTTTTATATATAACCAGGGGCGGGCTTCTGTTCCCGGTACCGCTCAGGAAATCTGGAACCAGGTCAGGGCACAGGGGATGTTCGTTGACCGTCTCGGAAGCGCGTCAAGTTATCAAACTCACCCAGAACTTCCCGGGCGGACGATAGCAGGCGGGTATGAAGAACTGGAATGCGGATACCGGGAGATTCAGGACGCAGGAGCGTTGAACTCTGATGACCCGTCTGCACGGCTTGCGGTTCTTTGGCAAATGGCGGCCGGGAAAACACCGCCGGACTGGGAGGGAATAATCAAATCAGTCCGTGATCCCCGCATTCTGGTGCGGCGCAGAGCTCTGCGTACCATACACCAGCTCGGACTTAAAGATCGCGCAGCTGTGCCGGAAAATGCGTTTAAGGCGGCGGAACAGGCGCTTAATGATAATGAAAACGCCGTCCGTGTGATGGCGATGACTGCACTTGCAGGAGCAGGCGGAAGCAAATATACTGACAGCATTTTTACCGCGGTAGGCAAATACGCAAATCAAATGTGGTATGTTCTTCCTCCCAGTGAGCTTACCCGATGGGGAGATGAGAGAACTTCTGATTTGTTAAAAGGTCTTCTGCACAAAAATGATAATGTCAGATATTTTACCCTGCAGGCTGTGCGGCAAATGAGATACAAAGCGGAACTTCTTCCTGCGCTGATTGACTCTTCTAAGCACCGGAGTGCCCGTATCAGGTGGATGACCGCATGGGCAATGGCCGCATACGCGCGTACTCCGGAAGGGTTTCAGTCATATATGAAACTGCTTGATGATCCGCATCCGACGGTACGCGCAATGGCAGCTTTTAAAGTCAGTACTGCGTATCCCGCAGGTTCCCGGCTGCTTGGTGCGGAACAGACCCTGATCTTTCAAAAACTATCCGCATTGTTTGAAACGTACGGCAACCCCAAAACCGGTGATCTGTTGTGGGGATATGTGCCGATCGGCGAAGGTGTGTTTAGAATGGGGCCGAGAGGCGAGGATTATCTTCGTGAAAAACTTACCGGGCAAAATAAGCTTCTTGCCGAAAGAGCATGGCAGATTTTATATCAGCCGCAAAACGGCTGGAAGCATGTACTACTTACCCGCGAAGCTGCTGAGGAGGGATATCTTCAGCATCCGAAAGTACGGAGGTTAAAAAATCTGCCTCCTTTGACTAACACTCAAGCGGCCGGAAACTCACAGTTTATTCCGTATATCTGTCTTGCGGAAACAAATACGCTCAGTATCAATAAAAACGGTTCGGGTGGAAGCCATATGCAACCGACAGGCTTGTGGCGCGGGCTTGATGACGGCAGCGGCTTAACCGGGTACACTAATAAATTTACTGATGATCCTGCGGGCGGAGCCGGGAAAACACTGCTTTTGATCCGTGACGGCACCGGTTCTTCTAATGGGGTGCAGGCAATCCGAACTGACTACCGTATGAACCGCGGAAAATTTTCATTCAGCTTCCATTCATACCTTGATTCCCCAATCAGCAGTGCGGGTATTACTATCTGCAGTTCTGCGAGAGTTTCCGGTACACTGACATTTCTTTTTGTGAACGGTAAACTGATTGTTGCGCATACCGCCCCTGATGCTACAAAACGCACCATTGTTATTCCGCAGAAAAAATGGATCCTGGTTGAGGCAGACGGAGATATTTCAGATGGTTTTTTTAATGTGCATGTCACAATAGATGGAGTAAAAACCCTTGTGGCGGACAAAGCTCCGTTAACCGGCAGTGAAGAATTCAATTGTATCTGGTTTTCACCGCAATCTCCAAACGGCAATAGGGTGTACATTAAAAACATCGGGTATCAGGTTGAACAGCCGCGTGTTCAGTAAATCTTTAAAATAGTGCTGCTCGGATTCGGTAACGGCGTATACTACCGCCGCGATAAAAAAATGTATGACCGTTTCAGCCCCGGATCACTTTCTGATCTGCATGCAGACGGCAAGGCAAATATTCTTGAGCTTAACTGTGTGACCAATGAAATGCTCACGCAGCTTCTTATGGATGTGAAGGCGTCTCCCGCAGACCGGAGGATACAATATTTTGCGCCATTTTCGCAGGTTTCGCTGCATACTCCAAGTCAGGAATACGGGAACGATGAAAAAACCAGGTTTTTTTTTGCGCAATTAAGTGAACTGCATTCCATTATCAGTTTCTCTTCGGTCATCATTCATCCCGATAACATCATGGACTGGGCGGTTCTTGAACCGTATATGAATCTTCCATTTTCAGTGGAAAATATGGATATAACTGCGGGATGTTTCAATACACCTGATTCTTTTATAAAGCTTTTGGAAAAATATCCTTTTACATTTACACTCGATCTTGCGCATTGCATGACAATGGACGTTTCAATGAAAAATGCGCTACTTTTTCAGGAAAAATTCGGCAGCCGGCTCAGTGAATATCACGTGAGCGGTACTATGCCCGGAGTTGAGAAGCACTGGCCTCTTTTTAAAACCCGGCAGACAGAGATACCCGGCGCAGTTTTGTTCCGCGACCGCCCGGTAATAATAGAAAGCGTTTTTGAACATGATGGTGAACATATGCAGGAATTAACATATATAGAAAATTATTTTAATACAAGTACTGAAAAAATATGAACGGAGAAAAAGTTATAGGGCACTCCCGCAAAATTATTACATCTGCCTCACCTCAGAGAATCAAGAATGTGTATTGCCGGTTCAAGCGCATCTTTTGCTGCTTTTTTATTAAAACCGACATGCGCATAGCGTATGATACCGAAGCGGTCTATGATGTACATTACCGGAAAGGGCAATGGTTTTTTCTGCGCATCGGTGAGGTAACTCTGAAACACGCTTGACGGGTACTTGTGATATAGCACGGGTATACGGTACTCCCGCGCTTTTGCGTCATTAAGCACCTCAGCATCAGTTTCTCCGTCAACCCGTACGAGAATTAAGTAAAACGGTATTCCCTGTTTTTTGTATGTATCATAAATCGTATGCAGCGCGGCAATTTCATCTTTACATGCCGCACATGTTCTGGTGAAGAAGGAAAGCAGTACGGGCTGACTGCCGAGAACTGACTTAAGCCGGAAAGATTTTGCATAATCGAAATCTCCGGTAACCGCATTCTCCAGTGTAAAGCATAAAAACGGTTTTGCCTCCGCGCCAACCGCTGCGGTAAATTCAATTGTTTCAGAAAAAAGAAATGCACCGCACAGGATTGAACAAAAAACGGTGAACACAGAAATGAATGTATAGTATGTTTTTTTACCTGATTTTATTAAATTACACATGCATACTCCTTTGCATTTTATTATACGATATACCAAGTTTATTTTCTTTTGAGACTCCTACTATACCATTGTACGCCGAATAAGTAAAATTTCCAGCAGCCATTCCTCCCAGGGTACACGCGCACTGCAGGACAAACGCACATTTTTTGATTTATCAAAAATGTGTGCGTTTGAACCATTAGTAATGGTTGTTGACCAGGAAAACGCAAACGGTTTCAGGGGTATTTGCCGTTTTTTGAGCGATTCCGCCGGGGACGCGCACTGTGCCCTGACCCAGTTAGTTAATAATAAAAATCGCTGCTATGTTATAATTACAGCATGTATGAATCGCAGACACCCCGTTCAAAAAAATCCTGTTTCTCTTTTTCAGAATTTAGAACTGCAGAAAAGCCGGCGTTGTTAAGCCGTATTATACACAAAAACTTCGTATATATACGGCGTTTAGTTTTTCTGACAGCTGCCGTTTCTGCGGTTTCCAATGGTGAGGCCGGTTTGCCGGAACAGCCCGAAACCGTTCAGTCCGCCGGGGGGGGAAGCCCGGTAATTTTTTATACAGGTTCGTCCTGCGGCTTTACTGAAAACCCTGCGGTATATGCTGCGGATGATGCGATCCACCTCGCTGCGGGGTATTTTTCCCGCAATAGCAGCGTTGGCGGATTTTCGTTCACCACAGAAATTCCTACTCCCGGCAATGCCGCTTTCGGCATCTCCGCAGACTATACCGCGCAAAGCGGCACTATCCCGTATGGTTCCTACGATTTCCGCGCCGGGATGGGGCTGCGTACTCCGCCCCGCAGGCTCGAGGGAAAACTTCTTGAAACGTTTAATGATGCGCTTGCAAAAGAGCCTGTTACAAAAAAAAGGCTCGATAATTATTCAGACATCCGTACCGAATCTGCGGGAATTACTGCGGGCTTTGGAATTACGGCTGCGGGTAAAAGTATTTACAACGGAAGGACAATGCGGTATCAGGGTGTTTCATTTTCGGCCGGTGTGTATGTGTCCCCGCTTCCTTCACTGATAATTGGGTTTTGCGGAAAAGATTTGTTTTTCGGCAAGGCCGGTGCTGCTCCTCCGCGCAGTGTTTCGGTTGGTATTAATTTACGGCCATCGGTTAAAAAAATAAACTGGGATATCGGACTTAATGCATCGGTCGATCAGTATGCCTCGGTGAGCGCATCAGCGGGAACCGGCATATCCGTTCCGCTCGGCAAATACCGGTTTGACGGAATGAAACTTGTGACAATTAATCCGGTTCAGCGTATAGGATGTAACGTACTGTATTATGCCGATATTAATTCATCGGCTGGCGCATCAGAGTTTCTTAATTTTGGTTGCGGTATATTCTGCGATTTAGGAAGTATATTCCGGGGGCTTCGGATTGAGGGTTCCGTTCGTTACCGGCAGCATGACGGGACTGAATTTGCTGCCGGAGTGAATTGGCGGGGAAATCAGCGGTAGGAAGAATTCGTATCTGCCCGGATTTTGCTATCGCATGTTACCTAATTTACAAAGTAGAGTTAATCAATTTGCCGACAATTATCTGAAAATATCACAGTGACTCTATATTCATACCGTAGTGACGGCTTAATACAGGCCTCCGTTGATCCATCAGGAATAAAGACCACCTATACACACGATTTTAATTCGGGAGCGAACACAATAGTCAAGACAGTGAGTATAGTTAATGCCGCACAAAAGAGAGATGGCACGATTAATAATGAGAGTATTGTGACTAAAACCGTTCAAAACTGGAATAATGAATTTTTAATTGAAGAAACTGATGCAAAAAATAATATTACACGGTATACTATGGATTTAATTGGGCGCATTACCAATGTTCTCTTCGCTGACGGCACTGTTATGACTTATTCCTATTATGATTCTTACGCGCAATATTCAAAAGGGTTCATATATGTCGATGTTAAAGATCAGGAACAAATAAATAAAAGTCATGCGATTAAAAGAATTAAGTATCCCGACGACACTGAATTGGCTACAGGTTATAATTATTCAGGGTTCAGTACATATATGCAAACCTTAAAGGATGCAAACGGAACCGTGACTACATATACTTTTGACGTCCTTGGCCGCCTTGTTGCGGTGACAGAACCCGCGACCGTTGACGCCTCTACCGGTGATGTGGTCGCACTGCCGCACACCACGACTTATGATTACGATACCCTCGGCAACCTCCTTTCTTTTACCGACGCGAAGAACAGAACTACTTCGTATCAGTATGACTTGATGAATCGCCTGGTGCTTGAAACCTACCCCGACAATTCCACGTTCAGTTATGGCTACGATAAAAACAACAACATCATTCACAAAGTCGATGCTCGCGGAGTGCATATTAAATACGACTACGATTCACTCAACCGCTTATACAAAATATATGTTGATAACAATAACGGAATCAGCCATATCGCCCTTAACGAGAAAGCATTCTTCGAATACGACCTCAACGGCAACCGTACTTTCGCACGCAACGAGCATTCTTCTGCCGAGTTTATGTATAATAACCGCAACTGGTTAACCACCGAGACACGCACCATCGAGGGTACTGCATACACTTTCGGGTACACGTATAACACGACTGGAGACTTGTTGACGACGAGCTATCCGAGCGGGTATAAGAGTTACAACTCTGTTGATACTTTACACCGCGTCCTTAACGTGAAGTACTCCAAGCCTGGTGAAAGCATACTGAATGACATTGTCGGATATAATTACCACCCAATGGGTACTATCTCCAACATCATTAACGCCAACGGTGTGAACCAGGATTTTTTGTATGACTTGCGGGATCGGGTTACGCAGTTTTTTATTTACCGGCAGAGCGAAGGCCGCGACACTCCTATTTTGTGGCAGCGATATGAATATGATAAAGTCGGAAACCGGATTGCTGATAATACTTACGAGAGTGAGGGGCGTGGTGCTATCTCCGAGTATATGGCTAAGTGGAAGATAAATGCACTGAGTCAACTTGGGGCACGAGTAAATTATTCATACGATTCGCTCTACCGCTTAACGGGTGTGCACTATCCGGGGAATAAGCCTCATAAGGATAATGACCAGATTTATAAGTACGATTCCGTGGGTAACAGGATGAGGCACGAGTTTGAGCTGGGTGAGCATGACTTTGAGTATAATAATTTGAACCAGCTTACGAAGATGATTGTTAATCACGGCGAGGCGGGGACGAATTATTATAGTTGGGATTTGAATGGATCATTAGTGAAGGAAGAGAAGTATAACTTGCTTGGAAAGGTATCTGAGAAGAAGTACCAGTGGGATTATGATAATAAGCTGGTGCGGGCTGATGCGGTCATCGTGGAGAAGGTGGCGACTAATCAGCAGGATGGGTTTGTTTCGTTCAAGCATGACTTTGACGGCAGAAGGATTCAGAAGCGTACCGGATATGGGCCGATGGTGACGAAGCTGAGGACGTATGTCAAGGGAATGGAAGAGTATGACTTGCATAACCAGATTGAGAGTGTGTACATTGGCACGCTGCGGATAAATGGTAAGACAAATGTTGAGTTTATGCATAAGGATGTGCTCGGTAGTACGGTGCTCATTACGGGTTCACAGGCGGAAAAACTTGAAAGAAATAAATTTGATCCGTTTGGAGAAGCTGAATTCCGTGATACTAAAACAGATAATGATAAATTGTTTACCGGACATGAGTATGTCTCGGAGCTGGGGCTCACGTTGCCGAGCGGCGGTGAACGGCCGTATGATGCGGTAGTGGGGAGATGGATCGGGAGGGATACAGTAAAGGGAGATATGCTAAATCCGCAAAATCTCAATCGATATTTATATGTTGTTAATAAACCCTTGAATAACATCGACCCTGATGGTTACGCTGCAGTAGGCTTGCAAGTCAGAAATGAACAAGACTCACGATTAATAGTTCTTGAATTTGGCAAAAATTGGTCTTTTAATATATTTACATTCGTCGAAAATGCTCCCCGTACTTCACCCGTTACGGGAGAAGTGTTTGGACAAGATGCGCAATTACCGCCTGGTGTTTATGATATAGAAGGGAGAGTTGAAAATGGAACACGAATTCCTCAAGGACAACCTGTATATACTACACCAGGTCAATCAACAGGTGATGTCTTAACACCACAAGGGAATATCAGAGGAGAGTCTACTGGAACAGGTGCAATAGGACCACATCCGGGGTCTGTCAGTGCAGGCTGCCCCCTGTTGCCAAACAATACCCAAGGAGCAGCTAATAGAGAACAAATTAGAACAGTTATGTCACGAAATCAAAAAATTAAAGCTTTTTTAGTTGATGCACAACAAACTGGTCAAAAAATTAAACAGGCTGGTAAACAGATTCAAAGAACAGTGAAATCAATTATTAATAATGTTGTAAATACGGTACAAAATAATAATAGAGCTAATACAACTTCAACCACAGAAGATGCTAATAATTAATTATGATTTTAAAAATATATAGCTATTTAATTATTATACTTTTTTTATCTTGTTCAGTAGTTGATCAAAAAAATAGAAATGAAAGAAATTTCGAAGGAATTTCATTTGATATTATTGATTTAGTAGAACTATCTAATTCGTATAATGTTCCAGTAGAATTTAAAATTCTAAAAATTGTTCCTATAAAAAATTTCCTAAGTGCGCATTTAATCATAAAAAATATCTCAGACATAACTATTGCCTTGCCATATTATTCGAACAGCGGAAGTTTTTTTCTGAGCTTTTTTATTAATAATAAAACGAATTACACATGGACTCAAAAAGGGGGAATAATAGATCCGTCAAGGCCTTCTATTGCGATCCTAAAACAAAACCAAAGTATTGAGTTTAGTAATGTTTTACATGCAATAAATAGATCAGATCTTAAAAATGGAACAAATGTGCTATTTTTACGCTATTCAACTGAAAAAATATTTCTTTCTTCATTCGATGGTGGCGAAACGATAAAAAATTATATTATAAAGGAAACAGTTAATAATAAACTCGCAATGGGTCAAATTGAAATAAAAACTGAAATAATAATTTTCAAGTGATATTATAGGTAAAATTTCCCTAAAGTAGTCCAGCGTAGTCCGTTTACATCACTTTATCACACTAAATATTTCAATAAAAATAGAAATTAAACTCAAATATGCAATCAGAAAACAACGAAGAACTTAAAAAGTATGTGCTCACACTTACGCCTGAACTCAGTGAATTTATCAACAATCTTGAACCTGTAAAAAGCGGGAAGTGCACACGTAATGAAATGATACGGAGAATGGTTCATGCAGCCCGTGCATGTTATGGAAGTATCGGAAAGTTTCCGCACACAGGTGCTTGAAGACATCAGGAAAGCGGAAAGAGAAAAATTGTTTACTCCGGATGGACTGCGATCTTTGAATTGAAAATGGAAAACAAGAATGAATCCCCGACCCGCAATTTTCGAAAAATCCCTGTCCCCTTGACCGGTTCCCTCCTAAACTCCGTCGCACTTGCGAGACTTACTCGTTACCACCATCAATAACAGCCAAAAGCGTGATTTTGACATTATTCGCAACATGATACAATTAGGTCTCTGTTGATTTTTATAATGTGCTATAAGTTGTGAGTGACATGTAAATCTTTTAGAAGTAAATAATGAAGATTTTATGAAATTTAAAGTACCGTTAATAATTTTTCTTTTTTACGTCATCTGTCAAGCTGCTGAGTTTCTTCCACCGAAAGATGGGCAGGCGCGAGTATATATTCTAAATACTTCCCAAGACTTTGAAGGAAGTAAATTCCCTTGTCTTATTTTTGCTGATGATCAGTATCTCGGGATGGTAAAGAAATACGAATGCCGGTATGTTGATCTTGAACCCGGTAGTCATAAAATATGGGCAACCGTGTTGGGGATTGTTTCTTTTGTCGAGGCTTCAGTTAGCGCTGACAACATATATTTCATCGCAATTGAAGCAGTAACTGGGTCCTTTGTACCTGTACCTCGACCTGTTATGAAAAACGCTTGTCCCAAAAATAAAGAGGGATGGCAGTATTTTGAAAGATACCACGCCCCTACAACCGTCGTTAACAGGGTTTTACAATTAATAGCATGCCAACAATACTTCGTATAGGTCCATATCGATTTCATTTTTATTCAAACGACAAAAATGAACCGCCGCATATACATGTGCGTTCAGGCGATGGTGAATGTAAGTTCTGGCTTGATCCAATAATATTGGCAGACAATAAAGGAATACCAGTACACAATCTGCATGCGATTGAAAGACTTGTGTATGAAAACCAAATGAAACTAATGGAGGAATTTAATGCTTTCTACAATGAATAGGCTACATGTTAACTGTCAGTACTCTGGTGTTCGTGCCTGGGCAGAAAAACGAATGATTTCTGTTGAACTTACTGATGGGCGTATAATCACATTTCCCGCTGACAGATTCAAGATTCTGAAAAAAGCATCAGATGATGAATTAAAGCAGGTTGAACTTCAGGTAAATGGATATGCTTTGCGTTGGGAAAATATTGACGAAGATATTACAGTAACCGGAATAGTTGAAGGTAGATTTCAGCTGCCGGGGTAAAAAATAATTCGAAACCGGGAAGAATCGCCCACGATCCTATAACCGGCGTTAACAGAAATCTGGTCGTCGCTTCTATTGAAGCTCCTCCTTCGTGTTTTCGGGACCCGGCTTCGCCGACCCCAAAACACTGACCTGACAACTTTTAACTTTCCGTTGTAGGACATGGGCGAAGAGAAGAGTCCGCATCGTGCGGATGAATCCCACCCCGGCCGATCGGGCGAGCAGCTCGGATGCATACCCGAGCAGTTCCTCACAGGAGGTGCCTGAAGAAGCGCGATGGCAGGTCAAACACAGGATGTGTCAAAGTCGGCGGCAGCCAGGGATGGTGATAGCCGACGACCATGCCCGGAAGCGCGACCCGCGAAGCGCACGACCAGGGGGAGGCGAAGTCTGCGACCAGCCCAGTGCGCTTTGTTTTACAACGCGCCTCCCACCTTTTTTTAATAAATTTCAAATTTTAATACATCCGCTCCGGTGAGCAAAAAATCTACCAGTCAATGGGAAAATAATCTTTCAGGAATTTTCCGCACCAGTGTTTGCCGGTATTGATACAGTCGAAAAAAGGATCACAGACTCTGGCGGCACCATCAACAATGTCGAGCGGCGGTTGAAAGTCATGTTTCTCCATTTTGTATTTTACCAGTGTTACCGGATCTTCGTCAGTCACCCAGCCGGTATCAACAGCATTAATATAAATGCCGGACTTGGCAAGTTCACCGGCTGAGGTATGGGTAAGCATATTAAGAGCGGCTTTGGCCATATTGGTATGCGGGTGACGACTATCCTTGGTAAAACGAAAAAATTTTCCCTCCATTGCCGAAACATTAACGATATGTTTTTGTCCGGTATTATGGCGTTTCATCATTGGTGTTAGTCTATTGCATAAAACAAAAGGTGCTATGGCATTGATCAATTGAATCTCCATCATCTCAGAGGTGTCAATATCGCCCATCTGCAGGCGCCAGCTGTTAGTAGTACGCAAGTCAACTTGTTGTAAATCTGCATCAAGTTTACCAGGAGGAAATATTTTCTCTGCTGACAGTGAGCTGTCGTGTGCGTAAGCTGCCATTGATAGTTTGGCGGAAGATCGCAGTCCTATACCAGGCATCTTTTCATTCCAGGTTGAAGATAACGCATAGTTAGTATTCCCGGTCATATTATCACCTGATAATGTACCGGATATTGAAGAGTCTAGTTGTGACAGGCAGTTTTTATAGGTCCTTAATAATAATTGGACACCAGCAGGCAGCATCATTAGTGTTGCCTGGTATCCGATCTTTAGCCTTGAACCCGTAATAAGAGCGATTTGACCATGTAATGGTGCAGTTTGAAATCTTTTTTTGTAATTAAACTCAGCACAGGCCGGGCATAGCGCATCATAAAAGAAATGAATTTCAGTATATTCTTTTTTACAGACATAACAGTTGCGCGGTGAGTGTAAAACACGTTGTACTGATACGTCAATATCAGCATAGCTTATTTGTTCTGGTGATGTGAAGACTGATGCTTTCCGGGCGGCTCGTATACCGGTTTTTACCCGTATGTTTTTTTCATCCCTGACGATCTTTTGTCGTAAAAGTTTATTTTTAGCCTGGTTTCTTTTTTTTTTATCAGCCCGATCCGGTCTTGTAAGACGTCCCGCAAAATTCATTAAATTAATGCGTTGCTCTTTTGTTAATTGGCAGAGTAGTTCTTCGTTTTCAACGAGTTTTTGAAGTGTATTAATGGTACTGATGATCTCTGAGGAAAATGAATCACTTGGTTGTGCTGTATCGTTCATAGTATTATGATGATTGCTGCATCGGCGCAAGGCCGCTGATTATTGTGTGTTCTTCGCCGTCGCGTTTTGGGTGGTTTTTTAAAGTCTTATAGCTTCGTGAGCCAAAATGGTTTCTTGTAATTCCTCTGCACCTAGCGCTGAAGACAGTAAATGCCGGATCATTTTAGCATTTTGCTCCGGTACTGAACAGGAGAAACTCCAACAACCAGTTTAAACGCTCTGCTGAAAATATACAGAGAATCGAATCCGCATAGCCTTGCTATTTCCGTAATTCTCTTTTTTGAAGAGGCAATTAAGCCGCTGGCCTTAAGTAGTTTTGTACGGTGAATATACTGTCCCAGGCTGACGCCAGTTTTCTTTTTAAAAAATGCCCTTACATAGCTTTCAGACCAATTTAATTCATCAGCAATATCAATTATTTTCAGTTTATTTGAAAGATTCAGATAAATGAAATTTTGAATAGCGTTAATTTCAAATAACCCGCTGTCTGTGTTACGTGATAAAGCATCAGGCGTCATAAGTCCGGTTTTGCATTCCTCAATCAACAATTGAACAAGAAATGTTACTTTCGCCTGATCCCTCATTACCCGGAGGTTCAGTGCAAGAAGTTCACGGGTATAGGTCAATAACGCTTCGGTTTGTACGGATAGAGTATTTTTTAGTCCTGAAATATCTTTGGGATGTGCGAGTTCAAAAGTTATATATAACCAGCAAATATTTTTTTTAGCAAAGTTTAGACAATAGTGATTCTGAAAGGGGAAAATGATTATTGCTTTACCTGACTGAAATTGTATAATTACGTCATCCCGGGAAACATCAGCTCCCCCTTCAAAGTTAATTATTAGTACAAACCGGTGATGACTAGTCCGGTTAAAACCATGATCATCTGCATTGAGTTTTGAAAAGAGTAAAATATTTTCCGGCTGACTGATGATCCTTGAGGTAAATCCTCCATACAAGTTCCCGGGTTCCGGTAAAGCTCTCACGCTTTCTTTTAATTCCAATTTCGGAAATTATTGAGGATTATGCTCCAATTTCGAGCGGCATACCCGGAGATCAATTGGGATTGATTTTTGGTAGCGGTAATACGGAAGTTGAGGGAATTATTACCTGTTGGTCTCCCACCGCGAAAGTAATAGAAACCGCTGTTGAAAAAAAAGCAAATGTTATTATCTGTCACGAGCCGCTAACCTACGATATCTGCGGGAAAGATCCTGAGGCGAATCTTGTCTGGTATGAAGAGGCTCAGGTGCTTGCGAAAAAGCCGAACATCAAAAGACTGAAGTACGTTTTTGAAAATAACCTGACGATTTACCGTTATCATTCCAATTGGGACTGGGCTCCCCGGTTCGGAATTGCTGATGCGCTTGCCGAAAAGCTGGAACTAGGAAATAACAGAGCCGGTTCCTTACGTAATCCGGTTTTCATTATTGAACCAACTCCGGTAAAGGACGTCATTTCACGGGCCCGGGAAAAATCAGATCTTCAGCAAATACGGGTGGCAGGCGATCCGGAAAAAAATGTTGAACGCATTTCTATATGTCAAGGCGGATTTGGACAAATGTTTACCTACCCGGAACTGCCTGATGCTGAAGGCGCCGATCTGGCACTCTTCGGAGAAATGCTGGACTATACCATACGATACTGCGTGGAGATTGATTTAGCGGCTGTTGAATTAGGTCATTTCCAGTCGGAGAATCCCGGTATGATGGCTATGGCACGGTTTCTGCAGGAACGTGTTGGTAATGACATAAATATTTCAGGTGTTTCTTCCGGGGAACCATGGCGTTTTCTTTAAACATCAATCACAAACCACGAGGGAACAATAATGATAGATAATAACCCAATGGAAATTGAAGCAATGGACTTATTTAAGAAAGGCGAAACTAAAAAGGCCAGAGAGCTTCAGACAAAATTTCTCGATGAAGTGAAGGCAAGTGTAAAAAATCATTGCTCCTGCCCTGCAGAATGCAAATACCATGGCAAATGTGTAGAATGCGTAATAATTCACCGGGGACATTCCGATCATCTTCCCTATTGCTTCCGTACAATGGTAAATGACCGCCTTAATTCACTATCAGAACTTACCGAGCACAGCATTAAGGAAGCATTTGCCGTTAAGTAACGGATACCTCTCCCTATACAACCTGGCCTGTTTATTTCCGCAGTCTCCGGGTACTCACTGCGCCCCATATCAACACGACCTATAAACCCCGGGGCAAAACTCCTGTACCAAAGCCGTGGTATTGATGAAGCAGCCCGTGACAATTTCATAAAAGAGTTTTCCGGGAACATTTCAAATACTGCCGCCGGGTTTACAGTTCTCGGCGGTGTCTTCGCTGAGGGAATTGACTTGCCCGCGAGCAGCTGACCAGAGAACGGTAGTATAAGAGACTGCTTCCTGAGGAGTGGGATGTGGAAATAATTACGGAGAATGCCCGGACGCTCTCACTGCCTCCTCCGCATTGTACGAACTTCTCACAAATGGCGCGGAAGCAGCATACGTGAAACCGATATCAAGACAATATTTTCTGATCTTCTCAAAAACATCGGGGTGCACAAACTCCGCAACCGGATAGTGCGCGGATGACGGTGCGAGATATTGCCCGATTGTAATAATGTCTGCCCCATGCGCGCGCAGATCACGGAGCACCGCAAGAACTTCATCGTACAATTCACCCATACCGAGCATAATACCCGACTTTCCGGGAATCGAAGAAATTTCACTTACCCGCTTTAACAGATTTAAAGAACGGCTGTATACGGCTTGCGGCCTTACTGCCGGATATAGTCTGGGAACAGTTTCAATATTGTGATTAATGATATCTGGAAGTGCCGCTATTACCGTGCGAAGCGCATTCTCCTCTCCCTTGAAATCGGGAATAAGCACTTCTATTGATACGTCCGGACAACGTCTGCGCACCTGAAAAATAGTCTCCGCAAAAAAACCAGAACCGCCGTCAGCAAGATCATCACGGGTTACCGAAGTAATTACCACATGTTTCAGTCCAAGCGCAGCAGCAGCTTCAGCAATTCTTTGAGGTTCTTTATCATCCGGCTGTTGAGGTTGACCGGAATGAATATTGCAAAAAGCACAGTTTCGGGAGCAGACACTGCCGAGTATCATAAATGCGGCCGTTCTTCTTCCGAAACATTCATTCCGGTTTGGACAGGCCGCTTCTTCACAAACTGTATGCAGCTGCCTCGTTCTTAGTATTGATTCAACATCAGAAGAGTTTTTTCCCGGGCGATGATGTATCGTCAGCCAGGGAGGAAACCTTTTTTTTTTTACTGTAGTGTTCATGAAATCTGTTCTGAGGTAACTGCACGTACCATATATCCGCACGCAGTAGAAAAATGTTTAATTATAAGAGGTTTTATATTGTCGACAGAATAGGTTTTCCCCGTTTCCATGAACAGACTGGTAACTTTTTTATCCGGAATACCGCAAGGGACAATCCAGGAATACGCGCCCATATCAGGACAGACGTTAAAAGAAAACCCATGCATGGTAATCCCGTGTTTTACCGCAATACCCAGTGCGGTTATTTTCGCATCTTTAATCCATACACCGGTATGCACTTTATCAATATACGCAGATATGGCAAAATCTGCACTAAGAAGAGTAGTGAAAGACGAAAGGATGCTCTCCACAAAATGCTTAATGTCATTTCCCCTCTCACGCAGGTCTGCAATAATATAACCGACGATTTGTCCCGGGCCATGCCAGGTAATATCCCCTCCCCTGTCTGTAGTTATCAGCTCAGTTCCGTGTGCGGCAAGAAATTCAGGCTGTTTTAAAAGATGCGCCGGTTTTGTTTTCCTCCCCATTGTAATTACACCAGGATGCTCCAAAAGCATGAGCGTATCTGGAATTTCTGCTTCCCGTCTTCTGCGGATAAAATCTTTTTGTATTTCCAGTGCTGACAGGTACGGGACAGTGCCATACATTTTTACATCCAGCAGTTTCACTGACTTTCCGTATCCTTTTCCCGGTGTGTGGGTTATTTAAAAATTTTCAGAATAACCGCCTGATTACCGTTTAAAAAGATATATCAGATAGATTGGATATAATAACACAAGTACCCGGCCTTCCCATCTGTCCAGCACATACCTCTTGCCGGTAAACGTAAAAAGATACACAATGAGGCATATGCCGATATTGATTATCATATCCTGATAAAGAATTACATCAAATCCGACCGGCCGCAATACCGCGCTGACGCCGAGAATAAACAAAATATTAAAAATATTTGAACCAAAAATATTTGCAACCGCAAGGTCCGTCTGTTTTTTGTATGCGGCAACCGCAGATGTCGCTATTTCAGGAAGCGATGTGCCGATCGCTATTACGGTAAGACCAATGAAGCCCTCACTTAACCCGAATATTTTTGTAAGCGCAAGCGCTCCGGCCACAATCCACCGGCCACCGATAATGAGCCCGGCCAGGCCGCAGCAAATACACACAACTGACTTGAAAGGTGACAGTGCCGCCGCCACCGCGGTACTCTTCCGGGCATCGGCGATCAGACCCGCGCGGTCATACCGCAGGGTAATATACATATATGCGGCAAACAGGATAAGAAGAATTATGCCATGCCGGCGCGATAAAAAAACAGCAGCAGGCGAAGCTATAGCATGCTCCTGAAAAAAAGTGAGAACAAACAACAGAAGAATTGCTGCAAAACCAGCAAGAAGATCTTTATAGACGAAGCGCTTATCTGCAGGAAGATTAACAAAACATGCAGAAATTCCGATGGCGAGCAGGACATTGGAAATATTTGAACCAAGAATATTACCCATTGCGAGGGAACCCTTGTTTTGTATACCTGCCTGCACATTGACCACAAGCTCAGGAAGCGAGGTTCCGAAAGCGACAACAGTAAGCCCGATGGTAAACAGAGACAGACCCAGTCTGTAAGCGAGAGCCGCAGCGCCGTCTACAAGCAGATCCGCGCCTTTCACAAGCAGAACCAGTCCGACAAAAAGAAGAAGTACGTCTGTGTGCATATTTTTTAATTCCTCCTGTATTAATTAATTTCCTTTCGGATTTTTTTCAAAAGCTCAGATCCTTTTTCAATGTTTTCCTTATCGTCGAAGCACCCTTCTATACTGCTCCGGTACGTTTGCTGTATTTCAAGAAACCGAAGTGCTTTTGCCGTAAAACCTCCTGAGTACGCAGCCTTTGCTCCCTGATACAGTACGAGAATATACGCGGCAGGGCCGCTGTCCGGATTACGGTTTAAATGCGCAAGCACATCATCGAGAACCTGAAGAGATTTTTCTGATTCACCGGTTTTCTCATACAGATCAAGAAGTTTATAGCAGAAGAAAATATTGCCGGGGTATTGCCGGTATTTGGTAATTATGTCCTGTTCAATATTGTCCAATTCATTTTCATATATTCTGATTGAAAACAGACTGAGTAATGCTTCTACGGAGAGAAAATAGCCTTCGCGGATTACCAGATTCATGTAGGTATATGCAAGTTCTTTGTCGTTTTTACCAAGAGGAATAAAGGACAGTTTATTCTTATAATAATATTTATAATAATGAAATTGCGAAAGTCCGAAATATGCATCTATAATGTTAGTGTTTTCTTCAAGTACTTTTCTGAAAATACGTACACCTTCAAGTCCATCCTTGAATGATGATAATATTGATCCTTCGCGGAGTTTCTGGATTCCGAGGTACCCGATAGTACCGCCGAGATAAAAACGGTAAAACGGAATTTCTTCAGCAGGGGCGGATTGTATGAATTGTCGGCTCAAATCTACTGCCTCCTCAGCCGCTGAATAAAACTTATCCCTGTATTTGAATGTTTTATAATAGTTCATATATATCGAATAGTACAGGGACAACAGCATATACCCCTCAGGCCTTTCGGGGTACTTGTCGCGAATGGCGCCAAATCGTTTTTCCGCGAGCTGAAATTTTCCCTGATGTATTTCGATTATACCCTGGGCAACCTCACGTTGGTCAAACCCCCCGGGCAGATTCAGAGCCGCCGGAAACAGATACAAGCTCATGCTCATGAAAAAAACTGCGCATGTCAGGGCTGTTCGGATGCAGTAATTAACTGGTGAAGGGATTAGATACTTTTTCATCGCCAATACAGGATTCAGGACCATGACCGGGCATCAGTAACACATCATCTGGAAGTGCATAAACTACCTTTTTTATAGACCTGATCAGAACATCGGCGCTGCCTTTCCATAAATCGGTCCGGCCGACACCGCGGTTAAAAATTGTATCACCGCAAAATAAAACTTTTCCGGCGGTATTGTAAAAACAAACCGAGCCGGGACTGTGTCCGGGAGTGTGCAGTACGGAAAACCTGATATTTCCGAACCGCAATTCGGAAGGCATAGCCGTAACTTCTTCGGCCTGCATAAAAGGCATAGAACCCGCAGGGAAACCGCCGGTCTGCATGGAAAAGTTTTTATTTAAAAAATTATCTTCGGGGTGAAGATACACGGGTATATTGTATTTAAGACGAAATTTTTCACTCACGCCGATATGATCGAGATGCCCGTGGGTGAGGAGTACCGCCTCCGGAACCAGTTTGTTTTTAGTGATGAAATCATACACACGTGTTTCCTCGTCGGAAGGATCGATTATTACGGCTCTTCTGTCTTTGTTGTCCTGCGTTTCGGCATTTTTTTTTTCCAATGTTCCCGCATGTTCATATACCACAATACAATTCACACCGAAAGGACCCACGGCAAACACCTTGTACTGTATTCCGGCATCGCATGTTTTTCCGGTTTTTTGCTCCTTCACAGAATATGCCCCATTTTATTTTTTTTTGCAGCCAAATAGCCTTTGTTTTTTTCATTTGCCTTAATAATAATGGGGATGCGCTCGGTGATTTTCAGGCCGTATCCTTCAAGACCGATAACTTTTTTGGGATTATTGGTAAGAAGACGTATACTTGAAAGTCCGAGTTCTTTTAAAATGCCGGCGCCTATACCATAATCGCGGAGGTCGTCCTTGAAACCGAGTTGTATATTTGCTTCGACGGTATCGAGGCCGGTATCCTGGAGATGATACGCTTTGAGTTTTGCCTTAAGGCCGATGCCTCTCCCTTCCTGACGCAAGTACAACAACACCCCGCTGCCGCATTTCTCTATCATCTGGAGCGACTGAGCGAGCTGATCGCCGCAATCACAGCGAAGTGAACCTAAAAGATCACCGGTAAGGCACTCTGAATGCACTCTGACCAGAACATTTTCTTTGCCGGCGACATCGCCTTTCACTACCGCAATATGCTCAAACTGATCACAGTCATTTTCGTATAATATTGCAGTAAAATCCCCGAATTTAGTAGGCAGAGGAACGCTGCAGCTTCTGTGTACAATCTGCTCGTTACGCAGACGGTAGGTGATAAGATCCGCAATGGTAATCATTTTTAAACCGTGTTTTCCGGCGAACTGTTTCAGTTCCGGCATGCGCGCCATATGTCCGTCACTCCGGAGTATCTCACATATGACGGCAGCGGGTTTGAGTCCGCTGATACGCGCCATATCTACTGAAGCCTCGGTATGCCCCGCCCTTTTAAGCACTCCGCCGCGTTCTGCGCAAAGGGGGAAAATGTGACCGGGACGGCGGAAATGTTCGGCAGGAAGCGAAAAATCTGCAAGATCTGCGATGGTAGCCGCGCGGTCAAACGCGGAAATACCCGTGGTTGTCCGGATTGAATCGGTTGATACGGTAAATTTGGTTTGATGATAATCAAGATTATTATCCACCATTTGCTGAAGTTTGATATTTGATAAACGCTCGGATGCCAAAGGAACGCATATCAGTCCTTTACATTCGGTAATCATGAAATTAACCGCATCAGGCGTAATTTTTTCGGCAGCCATAACCACATCACCTTCATTTTCGCGGTCTTCACTATCCACTATAATGATCATCCCGCCATTACGGAAATCATTTATTGCGTCTGCGATTTGATCTGCCATGTTTTTGGTATTAATTTCTATCTGGTATTACTGTGATAATTGTGTATTGACAAACCCGGAGCCCGAATTTGACCTAAACTACTTCAAAAGTGTGTCACTGATTTTACCATGAAACCACCTATGGCGGCAAAGCCGGAGAGGTCGACCGACCTCGTCGGTAGACACCAGAAGACAGCGTACAGAAGCCAGAGACTAACTAGAGCTATGTAGTATGCGCACTTGTAGTTTAAGTGGTATTTCTCGTTTTTTTTTTATAGCTCAGTGGAAGGGGTTACAACAAAAGTTATTCAAAGCGACTGTTTAATAGTAGTGTTGCTCTCAATAGCCAAGTGGGAGGGTTTCGCCGATCATTGCGGGCACCGCAATGATTAAGTCATCAGACGCGGCAGCGTCTGATGACAGATCGGTAATTCAGAGCGGCATTTAAACAGTAGTATTATTTTCAATAGTTACCGTGGAAGGGTCTCGTATTCGATAATTCAGAACAGAGAATTTTTTAATTCTTTTTGACAGATAAGTGCAAGGTTATAACGAAAGTTGTTCAGAGCGGCGTCAAAAAGGGGAAATTGGCAGGATGCCAAATTTTCCCTTTTTGCCGAGTGCAGCCGGCGCCAGGATGGCAGAGGCAAACGTCCGCCTGAATAACTTTCGTTATAATCCTTGCACGATGGCTCGTTGAAAGAAACAGACCTCCGCCTGAATTTCCGGTTACGAAATCCCTTCGACGATGCTTATTGAACAAAGACCACCGACAAGACTCCGCTTGAATAACTTTTGTTGTAACCCCTTCCACGTCGCCTATTGAAAAAACATAATTTTCAATCACATAAATCAGCGAAGACTCCTTCTTTTTTCCATGATAGACTAAAGAAAAGTTTTAAAATCTGATATAGGACTGTTTTACTTATGGATTGGTTTCAACTCGCATATACTCTGGCCGGAGGGTTAGGACTTTTCCTGTTCGGAATGAAGGGTCTTTCCGATGGGCTGCAATCCCTCGCATCTTCTTTCATTCGCAAAGCGATCAATATGATAACCCGTAACCGGGTACTCGCGGTTTTTGTCGGAATGCTTGTGACCACGTTCGTGCAATCCAGCTCCATTTCAACAGTAATGATGGTAGGGATGCTCAATGCGGGTCTCATGAACCTGAAACAATCAATCGGGTTTATACTCGGTGCAAATATCGGTACTACTATTACCGGATGGATTATTTCAATAAAAGTTGGTAAATACGGCCTTCTTGCAGTAGGTATCGGCATTTTTCCGATGCTTTTCGCCTCACGTGAACGCATTACTATTATCGGAAAACTGCTGTTTTCACTTGGCATGGTATTTTTCGGCCTCGAACTTATGGGCGAGGCTTTTAAACCTCTCCGCACAAATACCGGTTTCATCAATATGCTTACTGTCTTTTCAGCAGATTCACGGCTTAGTCAGCTTGCTTGTATGGGTATCGGCTGTGCGCTCACCATGATAATTCAGTCCTCTTCCGCAATGCTCGGCATTACCATCGCACTTGCTACCCAGGGTGTCATCAGTTTCGATACTGCGGCAGCTCTGGTACTCGGTGAAAACATCGGCACCACAATCACCATTTGGATTGCAAGTATAGGCGGCAATATCGCAGCAAAACGATCATCGCTGTTTCACACACTATTTAATTTGTTCGGAGTAACCATTGCATTTATTATTTTTAAACCTTACATTTCATTTGTCGGCTCGATAATTACCGGCGATCCTGCGCTGCGCGGAGCCGACGGCAGCTTTCCGCATGCTGCTGCCCATATCGCCGCAGTTCATACTTTTTTCAATGTAAGTATGACAATCCTGTTTCTCCCTTTTCTGCAGTATTTTGAACGCTTACTTGTGCTTCTTATTCCCCAGACTTCCGCCGCTATGCCTGCAAAACTTACTTACCTCCCCACATTGAAAAATTTGTCGCCTGAACTTGCCGTCAATGAAGCAAACCTGCTCCTTATCCGTATGGGAAATTCTGCAAAAGACGCACTGGCAAAGACCGAATCGTATATTTCGGCGGTCAATCCTGATTATAAAGATGCAAAGGAAGTCATCCGTATTGAAAGTCAGCTTGATACCATGCAGTACGAAATTACAATTTTTCTCAGTCACACAATGAGCGCAACGCTTTCCATGACTCAGGCAAATCTTATCAGCCGCATGATCCGCATCGGTGATGAAATTGAAAGCATCACCGATTATTGTCAATCCGCGGTAAAATACTGCAGACGAATTACCGAAAGCGAGGAAAGTCTTGATATCATTACCAGGAAGGTGCTGTCAGGTTACTTAAGCCGCTGCAGAAATTTCTACGAATTTATCCTGCAGGCTCTTGATAACATGTCGGCAATAGATATGCCCTCCGTACTTGAAAAATATGATGTGCTTGGAAAAGAGGCTGATGAGATACGCGAAAAACATCTCATCTATGTCCGGGAAAATAAGGTAAACCCCATCTACGGCATGACATGCAGCGACATTATGGTTGCGCTGCGGCGGATAAAAAATCATTCTCTGAACATTGCCGAGGCCATTGCAGGCGGCAAAGCGAGGAATTGAACGGGAAGAGTTGCCCTTCGATTAGATTAAAATCAGTTGAGAAAGAAATAACATTCGTGCAATTCGTGTCTCTGTTTTTTGACACGAATTACACGAATACTCACGAATTGGAGATCACGCAGAGAATATGATCATGATCAATTTACTGCGGGAACTTTTACAGATTGAGCCCGATACCGACGACTCCCCCAACTCCACCCGGAGTACTCAAAACCGCAATATCAAAGCCAACGAGTTTAATTTTAAATAATCTTATCCCGGCCGTAAAAAGAAGACCGCCGTCGGTTATTGACGAACCGACACCGATATAGGGCTGATGTTTCATACACCCTAAAAAAGTAGCAGTTACAAAAAACGGCATCCTATATCCGCCGTAACCTCCAAGGTTAATTTGAGCGCCAAGTATAAAGGGCGTAGTAAGCGCTACCGTAAGTGACCCACCGCCGCCGGAACTTAGTACGCCGCCCTGTCCAAGCACAGAAAGCGGACGCCGCTTGCCGATGTGCCGGAGAGTATAATCAGGGTTTTCAATATACTCGCTTTTTAACGGTTTGCTGAGTTTTACCTGGGCTTCTTCCTCATCGGTAATTTTTTTAATTTCTGCCCGCGCAACCTTTTTTGTTTTGTAATTAAGCGCGTAAATAAGTTTCTTTTTCGCGCCGTTCTTTTTTCCTATGTCGATAGTCGCCTTTCTTGATTTTTCCTTACCGTCAATTATAAACGCAAGCCGGTGATTTTTCCTGCGTTTTTTAAAATCGCCGGTACCGGGCATGTACTCGCCTTTTTTGTCGAGATCGGCAGTCGCAATTTCTTTACCTTCTATTACCACACGGTCACCCGCGGCGAATTCCTTTCCTTTTTCCGGTTGTTTTACCCATGTGACAATGGCAAGAGTCGGCCCCTGGAATTCAACGATGCGTACCTTGCCGAGCCTGGTCTGTTTGCGGCCGTATTGCTGACCGGTTTCCTTGTCGACTATGGGCTCACCCATTCTGATTACATCCATCTGCGCGCTTCGAACCACGCCGTCACTGCTGCCGATATTAACGATAAACTTTCCATCGCCTTCTACTGAAAGAATTTTCCCCTGAAGGCCCACCTTTGCAGCAATAACCTTCGAAAGTTTTTCTACTTCCCCTGCTATCTGAGACTCTTTTTTTGTACGGGCATCCCTGCTGATTTCTATTGCGCCGAGTTCAACGTCGGTCATATTCACCCGTATTTCGTAGTAGCCTCCCAGTTTACTCACCGACCCGAGAACCATTTTCTGCACATTGAGCATATTTCCGAGCTTTACCGCAGTAGCGCTGTCGGTTAAACCCGCCTGCTGGCGTGCCTGCTCCTGCATGAGAGTGCTTAAACTGTCGAGATCCACAATGGTGAACCGTTGTGTCGCACCGAGTTCGTTCCTTAGTATAGTAGTTACTGTTGCGGCAAGATTTTTCACTTCTTCGCTTTGCGGATGTAACGGCATAATCGCCAGTGTAATCTTGTCTGCCGGGAAAAGCGGTGCTACACACAGCGCAATCGCGGCAAGGATTATTTTATTGAAAATTTGCTTCATATTTTCCTCCTCAGGACTATTGCTGAATTTTACTCAATTCTTTTGCTTACTTTAAGTATATTATATCATAAAAAAAATTTATTTTTCAATAAGCTGAGTGAAACAATTTTCACGCAAGACCCGCAATTTCATTACCGAATTTTTCACACGCAAGAAGCGCATCGGCATCAGGGTTCCAGAGACACTTAATGCCTTTATGCACAATAGAAAATCCGCCTTTTCCCAGCAGATTGGTTAGCTTTACCGGTGATTCACCGCTCCAGCCGTAACAGCCGAATCCGGAAGCTTTTTTATTTTTAAAACCCAACCCTTCAATTTCTTCAAGAATTCCTGCAACGGCGCTGGTAATTCCTCTGCCGACAGTGGGTGATCCCACAAGAAGCATTTTTGATTTAAAAACTTCGGTGATAATGTCATTTTTATCTGTATTCGTAATATTAAAGCATTTAATACAGACCGACGCGTCTGCTGATTTTATTCCCTCGATGATACGTTCAGCCATTATCCGTGTGCCGTTCCACATAGTGTCGTATATGACTGTTATTTGATTTTCCTGATAATCCCTGCACCATTGCACGTATTTTTCGACAATTTGGGCAGGGTTTGTACGCCAAATAACGCCATGACTTGGGGCAATGATGTCAATTTTTAAATTGAGGGCGAGAATTTCATCCAATTTTTTTTTGAGTATCGCACTGAAAGGCGTAATAATATTTGCGTAGTATTTCATACACTCGGTAAAAAGCTCTGCCTGATCTACCAGGTCGTTGAACATACCCCCGCTCGCAAGGTGTTGACCAAAGGCGTCATTGCTGAAAAGCACATTATCTTTTGTAAGGTAGCAAGCCATTGAATCAGGCCAGTGAAGCATTTTCATTTCCAGAAAAATGAGTTCTTTCCCGCTGCCGATAGCGAGCGTATCACCGGTTTTAACGATGTGAAAATTCCAGTTTTTGTGATAGTGTCCACGGATAGATTTTACCCCGTTTTCAGTGCAGTAAATCGGCGTTTCCGGTATTAACTCCATAAGAGCAGGAAGCGCGCCGCTGTGATCGATCTCCGCATGATTTGTAATAATATAATCTATTTTTTTTAAATCAGTATTTTCCGAAAGATTTTCGATAAATTGCCCGGCAAAAGGCATCCATACCGTATCGATAAGTACCGTTTTTTCCTCGCGTATAAGATACGAATTATACGTTGACCCGCGGTGTGTGGAAAGCTCATTCCCATGAAACTTACGCAAGTCCCAGTCTGTTTTCCCAATCCAGTCAATATTGTTTTTAATATTCAATTTCATCGAAGAAATCCTCCTGTGCAGATTGAAACGGTACATTCTATCATGCTCACGTGGATTGGACTTCAAATAAATTAGAAGTATTGTTTTCTATAGTTAGGTAGAAGGGATTTCGCTGCCAGTAATTCAGATCGTCAGAAGTTTGCCAAGGGTAGTCTTTTTTTTACAACCAAGTGGACGAGTTACAAAAACGAAAACTCAATCGGCGTCAAGCGTGGAAAAACGGCAGGAGGCCAAGGTTTTTCCCGCGCTTGCCGAGTGCCGCCGCCGACAGGAAGTCGGCGGCAAACGTCCGAGTGAATTTGAGTTTTTGTAACTCGTACACGTTGTAATATAGAAAAATGACGCCCGATAAACCTCCGCCTGAATTACTGGCAGCGAAATCCCTTCCACATCGCCTATAGAAAATGTCTTACCGCCAGTTAAAGACAATTCCTAGATTGAATTCCTTATTATCACGCAGCAGTTCATAACCCTGCTTTATATCGGCGGACTTAAAGCGGTGAGTGATGAGCTGACTAATCGCAAGCTGCCGTGTACGGATTAATTTCATTGTGTCGGCATGATCGATGCCGTCAATTCCGCATGTAGTTTTAATTGTTATTTCCTTTATTTTTATCTGATCCAGATCAAGCGCGCATTTTTCTTTATCGAAATACTGCGCCTGAAGAAGCAGAGTACCCTGGTTGCGCATAAGCTGCACAAGCCGGTCAGTGGTTTTTGCGTTTCCTACTGAATCGTACACAATATCAAAACCGCCTGGTATATTCTTTTTCAGATTATCAAATGCGTTCTCCTCCCGTATGTTGCATATATTCGGAACAATGCTCCTTACAAAAGAAAGTCTTTCCTGATCCACATCGAGAAGCCATGGAGTAGCCCCGCGTAACAGCGCAAGCTGTGCCGCGCAAATACCAATAATTCCTGAACCGATAATCCCGACTTGTTGAAAAGGCTGCGGATTGAGGAACCGTATTCCTCTGTGGGCCACACCTGCGAGAATAGTAAACACCGTTGTATCGAGCTCAAATTGTTCAGGCATTTCAGAAGCAACAAAACTATACCCACCCGCATCGAATACTGAATATTCGGTATGCGCTCCGAACATACAATGAAGATTTTTATCACGCCAGCGCCCCCCGCTGCCGTACACGATATCACCTGTTTCAAATCCCCGTACTTGCAGACCTTTTTTTTCGATAATTCCGATGCGGTGATAGCCCGGCACGCATGGAAACCTGGTTCCGACATGTAGTCCCTTGAGTGTCCATCGTTCAGTACCTGGAGAAATTGCGGTCACGATTGTTTTCACCAGAATATCATTAGGACCAAGATCATCGGGCTCAACACTCTGCACTTCAAAACTATTCGGTGCGGTAAACACTAACGTCTTTGTTTTCATAATCATCTCCTCTTTTTAAAATGTAAACACTACTTTTGATGCCTGTTTATTCTGCAAAAGTTCAAATCCTTTTTTAATGGAATTAAACGGCATGGTATGAGAATAAAATTTAGTAAGCGGAATCGCGCCGAGTTTCACAAGGCCGCATACATACTCATGGCTTGTATCTTCAGCGGGGCCGCCGAAACGAAAACTCCACACCCCGGGCCCGTCTGATTGTTCAATTCCCGGATTTGTATCTCCGCTCACCGCGTACGTTATTGCCTGTCCGCCGGATGTCAAGGTACGGCATGATTGTTTCAGGAGTGCGCGTGAACCTGCCGCATCGAGAACAAAATCTACACCTTTGGAATCTGAAAATTTCATAACCGAAGGTATATAATCATCCTGCGTACAATTAACTTTAAAATCAGCGCCGATTTTTGTCATTTGGGAAAGCGCATCTTCTCTTCTTCCTGCGGCGATGACAAGCCGCGCACCTGCAAGTTTGGTAAAATAGGCCATACTCATCGCAACAGGTCCCGTTCCCAGAATCAACACTGATGAATTGAATGAAATTCCGCAGAGACGGATAAAGCCGGCAATCTCTTTCAATGTAACGAGCTGCACGAGTTCTTCCGGGCTTCCCGGTACATCTTCGGGGACATGCTGCTGGTACTTTGCGTATGCGGGTATTGAATCTGCAAGTCCGTCCTCCTGCAAAGCGGCTGAGTCAGTAATGAGACCGTATTCTGCAAACCCGCCGAACAAACTTGCATAGGATTTGTATTTAGTCCCGAAATACACAGCCGTTGGACGTAGGAAACGGTCGCCTTTTTTAATATACCGGACTTTCGATCCGCACGACACCGTCCGCCCGATCGTTTCATGACCAAGCACACCGGGGTATTCCAGTCCGGGAAAAAGCTTTCCACTGATTATTTTCTGGTCTGTGCCGCTGCAGGTAACTGCGGCTTCGAGACGACAGACGCATTGATATGGTTCCGGTTCCGGAGTCGGAATATCTATTAGTTCTAGTGATCCTTTCCCATCAGTTACAGCTGCTTTCATGATTTACTCCTTTTAAATTCTGTATTGAAGTATAGTATATTCAGCTGCGGCTTGCGTATTGTGTGTTGATTTAACTTATGGTATACTGATTTTCAGCCGCCGGAAAAATGTCACACACTGAACTTCTGTTTAAATTCAGCGATCTCACCGATATACGCAATCTTTTTTAGGTCAAAACCTTCACGATATCCGACACAGGTGCCACACCGCGGCACACGCATAATTTTTTTGAAATTTGTTTTATTACCGGCGGTTCAATTATACATATCTTAAACGGCCGAGCAAACCGTCTCGAAAAACGATCCTTTTTTTTTATTACTCCGGAAGATTCCCATTACTTTGAGAAAATTGCAGGGGAGCCTCCTGCGGTAATGATGTATATCGGGTTCACCATGCGTGCGGTCCCAAAATTTCTCAGACATTATTTTTTACCCGGATCCTTAAAAATTCCTAATGAACATACCGGTTGCGATACGGCGCTTTTTTTGCATTTTTCAAAAAAGGTAGAACAAATAAACAATATACTCTCAAACCAGGGTTCAAATAACAATACGGAAAATTCAGCAGATGCACAGCTGCTATTTACCGGCCTGATATCCGATTTATCTCTGCTTCGCACATATCACACTCCCACGGATTTAATTCCCCGTTGGCTTTCTGAAGCATGTACAGAAATGAAGCAAAAACAGAATTATAATCTCGGCAGCAGACGGCTTATGGAAATTTCAGGTAAAAGCTCCGAGCATCTCTCAAGATGTGTCCGGAAATATTACGGCACAACCCCATCCGATCTGATTAATAAAATCAGACTTGAAGAATGCGGACGGTTACTGACGTCATGCAATAAATCAGTGCTCTCAATAATGACCGAATGCGGCTTTAATAATGCCGCGCATTTCAATAAATGTTTTAAATCCTTATTCAACATGACCCCTGCAAACTACCGAAAACTCAATCGGGTCTATACCGGCAGTCAGGAATAAATGCCGCTCCGCAAGAAAGGATAAAAATTGAATTTTTCTTGAAATTAATGGTAAGGTGTGTTAAAATCATACAGAGGAGTGACAATGAAAATGGGTTTTTTATTTTCAGGAGTATTTTGGGGTGTCGTAGTAATAATAATCGGAATTTCTATTATTTTTAAAACTGTGTTTAAAATTGACATACCCGTGTTCAGGATCATAATAGCGCTGATATTCATATATGCGGGAATTAAAATAATAACCGGTGGTTTCGGCAAGCCTGCTATTAAAAACGGCGTTTTTTTCGGAGAGGCAAACATAACCGGCGATATCAAAAATAAAGAATACAATATTATTTTCGCGAAAGGTGACATTGACCTGTCTGCATTCGAACTCCCGGACAGAACCGAGGAGTTCCAGTTAAATACCGTTTTCGGTCACGGCAGGCTTAAAATCAACAGCAGCCTTCCGGTCAGAATACAGGTCAACACTGCGTTTGCCGGCGTAAAACTCCCTAATGGAAATAACGTGGCGTTCGGAGAATATTTTTACGAAACAAAGGCGTATAAAGAAGGCGAAAAACATCTTTTCATCAAAGCTTCTGCTGTTTTCGGCGCCCTTGAAGTCATAGAATAACCTATCTTTCCCGGCAGTTTTGTGCAGCTTTAGGCTGCCGCGCAAAACTCAATCAGATATATCAAGATTAACACGATAAATCAGAGGCCAGTTTTTACCGGTAATATAAAACACATCGTTTTTTGCGTCCCAGGCAATGCCGTTAAGTACATTATCAGGATCATTTCCCCTGTGACGGATCGCGGGTATACTGAAATCAATAATGCCGCTCACCGTACCGTCCGGTTCAATAACCGCGATAAAATTTTTCATCCATACATTTGCATATACTTTGCCCTTTACATATTCGAGTTCATTTATTTTCTGAAGCGGCGCCCCGTCAAGGGTTACAGAAATTTTCCGTAGCAGTTTAAAATCATCCGCACGGTGATAGAACAGTAATGATTCTCCGGAAGAACGGATAAAATTTGTTCCGTCAAAAGCCAAACCCCACCCTTCGCCCTGATACCGGTATTCGCCTCCGGGTGCCAGTGATTCTAAATCAAAAGTAAGCAGTCGTCCGTTTTTCCATGTAAGACAGTAAATGATATTTTTATATACTGCAATCCCCTCAGCAAAAAGGTCAGAGGGGAAATTATGTATCCGCAGTATTACCCCATTTGAAGGATTAATGATTTTGACCGCAGATTTGCCGTATAGTCCGCTGCTTTCGTAAAGAACATTTCTGTGATACGATAAGCCCTGAGTGAATGCGGGCTCTTTATGCGGTATAACTGAAAGAATTGTAAAAGGAATTTTACAGGCAGGCGCAGAAAAAATTACAGCACTGAGAAAAATAAAAACAGGACTAACAAATCGGAATAATCGGTATTGTATGATCAAGAAAAAAAAAGGAATTTTCATAATCGCGGATTAATTTTTGGTTAAATTTTTCACACAGAGCTCACGAAGCACACAGAGTCGAAATTAATTGATTACACCATTTTTTATTCTTGATATACCATCTTTGTATAATTTTATTTGCACATCCTGAAATTATGCCAGCAATTTCGTTTTAATTCATCAACTATTTCTCTGTGTGCCTTGTGCACTCTGTGTGATGCATGATTGTTATTAAAAACGATTGTTTTTAATTACGCGAACAGAATTATACTTTTTTTCGATCAGCGATTATGAATTTTTCTCAAAAACAGAAGTAATATACTAGAAACTCAAAGTTCGCTTTTACCCTGGATATTTCAGTTACCTTGCGGCTTTGGAGTCTCGCCCTGGCCTTTTTTACGTACTTCCTCAAGGTCAATGCGTTTTAACACGCCGCCGGTTTCCAGAATAAGAATGTTGCCGTTTCTGCTGAGGCGGGGTTTAACGTAATCGGTTTTGTTTTTCCAAAATCTCCAGATTTTAGAGTTTCTCATGTCAACAACAAAAACCGCCTTTGAGTCCCATTCACCTTCGGCCTGAAACGCGATAACCATTCCGTCGTCCGAAATGTGCGGATCATAGTCGCGCGATTTCGGATTTGCGCTGACATTGAAATATGCTTTTTGATTTCGATCGAACATAAATACATCGCTTATGCCGGTTGTTTCTTCAGCTATGTAAATCACTTTTGAACCATCGGCACTGATAACGGCTGAACTGCCGGCAGGACTTTCCGCGGTAATCTGTGACACTGTTTTATTTTCAATATCACCGAGCATGATTTTATTGTTTTGATGTTCTGCAATTGTATATAGAATAAATTTCCCGTTTCCGGAAAGCACCGGACGGATTGACTTTTCTTTAACATATGAAGGAACCTGTTCCGAGCCGTCAGCCAGATTTTTTATATAGATTAAATAATTGCCGCCTTCTTTCGCGCTTTGATATGCGAGAACCGCACCGGTATTATCTATTGAAATATTATAATTGTCACTGAGATTATCGATTAATAAATTAACGAGATAATCCGGTTTTTTAACAAAATCCTCATATGTGGCGGAATAGATTTCACGGTTTCCGAACCGGTCGCTCACAAAAAAAACAGTCTTCCCGTCAAGAGTCATTTTCGGAGTTTCATCTCTGAACCCGACTGCTAAAGAAAACTCCTGCAGTGTAATACTCTCAGGTTCGAGATAAAACACTTTGGGAAATCCTGCGTCTCTGAGAATAAGAGCAAATTTTGTTGCGTCTTCATTACAATCAAACGCAATAACTTCAGTTTTCATTTCCAAAAGGTTGTGCAGTATACCCGGATATGTTTCATCATTGACAATGACAGCAGGTAGCGGATCAAACTGTTTAAATTTTTGATACACACGAATCTTACGCCAGGTTTTACGGAATACCGGTTTTGTGTATTCTGCAGCAGCAAAGACAGGAGACTGTAGTACCGCAAAAACCACAGTGATGCACATGACTATATATTTACGGATAATGGCTGGACTGCAACGCCGACACTCTTTTATGTTTTTTACCTGCATGTTGCTCTCCTTTAATGCCGTATATTATAATATCACTGAGTAAATAAGGCAAAAACTTAATCTTATGAATTCACACTCATTTTTAATAAGCCCGTGAAGGGGTTACAAACGTCCGTCAGAAATCGGTTGTTTGTAACCCCTTCACCAGGCAATATTAAAAAATTGTTGAATTATAAGATTACATGGATACAATTTAATAAATGACATCAATTTCTGACTTAATCGCGCAGTACGCGATAAACGAAAAACACACTGCACATATAAAAGAGCTGATTACACTTAAAGACAGCACAATTCATTTTTCAGAGGCCGGAAAAAAAGCCGGGATAATACCTTTTATTTCTGTTAACCAGGGTCAAATCCAACCGGATAAAAATCACTCTTCAGTCAGCCCGGGACATTATCACAATTATCTGGAATTGGTTTTTATTCTTGAAGGTGAAGGCGTCCATTTAATCGGAGAACACGTTGTTACTGTTTTGCCCGGTCAGGTTTTTTTTATCAATAATAATTCACCTCATTCCGTTACTGCTGCTCCGGCGCAGACACTTTCCTATATTAACATCGCCTTCCTGCCTGAATACCTGAACTCATTTATTTCACTGGATAAAATCGACGCAGGAGTGAATTTTTTTCTTACCGATCCGTTTTTTCTTGAGGCAGAAGGAACTGCACCTGTACTCGTTCTCAAGAATCCTTCTTTTTTCAGAATTGCATCAATTGCCCTTTCCTTAATAAGTTTTTTCTGGGATGCGTACCCCGCTGCAGCAGAACCATGCAATCATTTATTCAAAGCCTTTATGCTTGAAATTATTGCACAATACCGTAGTTTTTTTCCGGAAAATTCCCAAAGTATAAAACGGGTAGAATTATTTTACGGCCTTCTGGATTATATTAAAAAAAATATAAATGACAAAATAACTATTACCGATCTTGCTACCCGTGCAGACCTTGGCAAAACAAGTCTCAGCCGGATTTTTAAACAAAAAACCGGAACATCCATTGTAAATTATATTAACGATATCAGGACAGCAAAAGCAAAAGAACTGCTTGCCGGAACCGGCCTGAAGATAATCGATATTGCGGTCGGCTGCGGCTACAATGACCTGTCAAATTTTAACCGCCGCTTTAAGGAAAGGACAGGACAAACGCCGTCTGAGTTCAGAAACTCTCTATAGTACTGCGCACAGCTTTTTCCCAATCGAATAAAGTCTGCGGATTATTCCCGACGGTGGAAATATCTTTCAGAATTATTTCGCAATTGGTGCCGTTTTTTTTGCATGCAGTAATCGTGTTTTTTATATCCGAAATTACGACTTCTTTATCAAGCATTCCTCCGGCTAATACCGCAGGAGAGGGCTTACGGGACATCACATACGCACCCTGAAGCTGTTCAGCTGAAATAACAGGATCCGCCCATGCAGATATGGAAATTTTGCGGACATTCGGAATTTTTTTGACGATATCCAGTTTTTTATCCAAAGCCTCGCAGCAGCCGTAGTATACCAGTCCAAACCGTTCATATACCGGCATCATCGGTTCAATATCAAGATGATAATGCATGTCCGGAGAGACACTCGCAAAAAGCTGAGCTGCAGCACACGTCCAGCAATTTTTTGTGTATAACTTAGTCATACTTTCTTCCGGTCCCCGCAATGTGCCAGGCAAATCGCTGGTATATGCGCCGGTACAATGAATGAGATTATTTGCTTCAAGCAGATCTTCCTGTTCATACTGGTCTATTGCTGAGAGATGAAGTCTGACAAAATGATCTATTATTTTTTTAAGAAACTCAGGTTTTTCGGCCGCGTCCATATAAATGGGGGTAACGCCCCTGAAAGTAGAAATTGCATCCCACAGGTGTGAATAAATTACACTCCCTGTCATGTATACGGGAAGAATATCTCCGAACATTTCACTGCAGAGGGCGCGTCTGCGCAACGTTTCTTTTTTATCATGAACGATTTTTGGAACCTTAAAGTTCCTGAGTTCTTCTTCATTTTTAATCAGATCATCGAATTCATGCGCGAGCACTGCATTTGAATCGCTGGTTGCGAGTGTTTTTTCTTTTACCTGTACTCCATACCCGCTGTAATTCATTGCTTTCGGTATGCGTATAAAAGGATCGAGCACCATATCGGCCGGCATATGTTTCCATTTGTAAATATCCCGCCTTAGGCTATCTTCAACTTGTCGCAGAAAAGGGTCAGTACACCCGGAAGTAAGTTCGTTATCAATATTCAGCTCATTCCAAGGCATTTGGTCAATTAATACCATCGGCTTAACCGGCTGAAGGCTATTGAGTTTTTTCCAATTTTCACGGTTAATATGCTGCTGAGGCAGAGATGCATATGATGCATATTCTTTTACCAGATCCCGCAGTATTGTTTTATCACTCATTGTATTCTCCTTCGGGCTGCCGTATTGGCTGTCAGGATACGATCATATTCTATTACACGCTTAGTATACACAATCGACAGCTCTATATAACGGATTATTATCCGTTTACCCTTGATTATTGTGCGGGTTGATCAGCTCTTTCGGGCAAGAAAATACAATTCAGACGGCATACACTTAAAAATTCCGCCGGCAAGCATATTAAGCCTCGCCCAAAATTTATAATCTTCGAATTTACTGCCATCCGATCTGGAAAAGAAAGAAGCTGCGGAAAAATCAAGGCTTAATCCGGCTGAGGCAGCCATTTTTGTAAGACGGCGGTAAGAAAACCCGCTGACATGACTGAACGGCCCAGGTTCAAAACGTCTTTTTCTTTCATAAGCGGGTATAATAAAATCAGGTATGGAAGGAAAGCCGCCGATAATTACTGATCCGGGTTTCATTTTTTCTGAAAGCTTATTAAAAAACAATTCCGGTTTCCATAAATGTTCAAGTACATGCAGAAGGATAAGCACATCATATGTATTATTAAACCATGTAAGATCTTTCTCTATGTCAGTTTCACAAAACCCGGTATAGTTTAACCCCGCGAGTGCTTCATGCCTGATTTTTGCATCAACGCCGAACCACTCGCTGTACGGATTTACCCCATTTGCGCTTAAATCAATTTTCACGGTAGTGTTTACAAATATCTGCATCTGGCCTTTATCAATCCCTACTTCACATACCTTTAATTTCCGATTTATAAGGCGTGATTCTTCCAGTAAAAGGTGATACATCAGCCAGTAACGGAGCATTTTCACGGAATAATTCCGCTTTTTTATATCATTGGTTTCAGAGTAGTCGCAGCTATGAATATATGTATTCTCACGGAGAATATCTAAATTCCAGGCAAGCTGCGGTAATTTTTTCCGTTTATATACGGGCACATATCCGGACATGAGGTTTATTTCCCTTACGTAGTTTTGAGTAGGTATTCTATCATCAATTTATTTAAACCATGCAATCGTTTTTAAACTATCTTTTTCTGTTAAAAATATAACTCTTGAACTAAGAGCGCTATCCCGCCGCTGCCTGCGAACAGAATCTTCGCCCGCGGGCAGCGCTCTTTAAAGCGGGTGAGTCCGCGAATCGCCGGGCGCGGACGGCCGCTCTTCACCTCGATTGCGGTGACACGACTGCCTTTTTCGAAAACACAATCGACCTTGATTTTAATTGAATAATGTATTAGAATTTAGTGTTGTGTCGATTATGTATAAAAATTTTCTGACTTAAATCCCGTCGTGATGTATTATAGATACGTGGGTACAATATCTTATTCTGGAGGAAAAGTATGAAACAGTTTTTATTTTTTATTGCCATTATTTCACTACTCGCGCTGCCATTAACAGCCCAGGACACCACAGTACAATCAAATGACGATGCAACACCAAAGATTGATACGCAGACGGTGAGCGAAAAACCAAAAATTGACGAGCAGGCCAGGGCTGAGCTTGATGCGGCCAAAAAAAAACTGGATACAGCCCTGGCTGAATTTAACGCTGTTCAGGAAAAAATTAAAGCTGCCCGGGGTGAGAGCGCTGGCAAAGAAGGCGCCGCTGGTAAACAAAGGCCGGATATGTCAACTTTAGCAGGTCAAACCGAAATGTTTAAAAATATGCTGGGACTTAATGAGGAGCAAACCAAAAAGATACAGGCATACGCCGAAAAAGGACAAAAAGAAATCGATACGATTAATGAAAAAAATAAAAGTGCTGCAGAGAGCCTTGAAGCCGAGCGGGTTAAGGACGTGCCGGATCTTAAGAAATTGCGCTCCTACATGGAAAAAACTGCCCAGGCGAAGATCGATACTGATTTACTGCGACTCAAGTTTTCTCTCGATTGTCAGGCGGTTTTTACTCCTGAACAACTGACTAAGTATAAAGAGCTGAAGAAAAAAATGGAAGAGCGCATGAAAGGCGGTCGGCCAGGGCAGGGAATGGACAACCAGAAAAAACACGAAGGCAAAGAAAGAAAGGAAGGAAAAAAGGGAAAGGACAACAAAGAAAATACGGTTCAGGAATAATTCAAGGCAGCACTAAAAACCCCGCAATAGGGAAAATCATATCCGGCTTTCATACTTCATGTAAAACCACTAATTATCAAGCAGGATATAATTTTTTTACGATAGGGAAAACCTATCGAGTTTGATATTTATCTGGATATTAAAACAATATGAAACTCAATCTGTTTCAATAAAAACAGTGTATAATTAATTCATAAGAGTACAGTCACCCTACGGCTGCGGAATCATCATACAGAGGCGGTAAATTCATTTTAAGGAAGACATGCAATGTCAATTACATTAAAAGTTTCTGACCCACACACAGATACATCGCCCCCTGCCAAAACATTTATTATTTCAGAATACCATGGCGAAACCATTTGGGAACTTGTAAAAAAAAAAGGTATCCGCATTAAAGCAAGCTGCGGAGGAAAAGGGAAATGCGAAAAATGTTCGGTTCTATTGACTGAAGGCGATTTTATTTCGGGATCAAAACAAATCCATGCATCCTCTTCAAATAACTTTAAAGTACCGGCATGCATCACGGTCATTACGGGGACACACGCAGAAATAACCATTCCTCACGAAACACTTGCGGAGGTATCCGGCAGCATTACCGATGATTTTTCAGATCTGGATTATGAAATTAACCCGGGAACAAGAAAATATTGTCTTACTCTCCCTGCCGGCACTCTCGGTATACCCTCCTCAGATGTCCAAATGCTTGAAGATGCGCTTTTACAGAATGCATGTATTTCGAATACTGAAATACCGCTCAGTGTACTTACTGACATTCCCTATGCACTGCGCAAAGCCGAACGTCAAATTACAGTAACCATCGGGCAAACCGGACAAACAAAAAAAATGCTTTCAGTAGAACCGGGCAATACTGCTCATAGTAATTATGGCATAGCCGTTGATATCGGAACAACCACTGTGGTGTGTATTCTCGCAGATCTCGCAAGCGGCCGCATAGCCGGCAAAGCATCGCAATATAACAGTCAGATAACGGCAGGGGATGATGTCATCTCCAGAATAGAATACTGCAGCACACCCGGAAAATTAAAAGAATTAAAAAACCTTATTGTCAATACGACACTGAATATTCTCATTGCTGATGTGTGCAGACAAAGCGGAATTCTGCCGGAGAAGATATGCCGTGCTGCGGTTTCCGGCAACACAGTGATGATGCACCTTTTTCTCGGCGTTGATCCTTACAGCATCGGAGTGCTGCCTTTTCATCCCGCTGTACAGTTTCCGGAAAGTTATTACGCCGGCAGCATAGGTCTTTCAATTTCTGAAACGGCGATTGTTGATATAATTCCTGCCGTTTCCGGTTATATCGGAGGAGACATCACCGCCGATATGTACGCATCAAAGATAATCAAAGAGAAAAAACTCACACTCCTTATCGATGTCGGCACCAACGGCGAAATGGTAATGTGTGAAGACGGCAAACTTACCGCGTGCGCAACTGCGGCCGGTCCCGCCTTCGAAGGATACGGCCTCTACAGCGGCTGCCGCGCCTCGGACGGTGCAATCGAAAAAGTATCATTTGATAAAAACAATACATTACATATCCAGACTATACAGGGTTCGGCACCGATTGGTATTTGCGGTTCAGGAATTATAGATTTTCTTGCAGAAGGCCTCCGTATCGGAATAATAAATACCGCGGGGAGATTTGACATGAAACTTCTTACGGAGCTCGGTCTTGCCGGTTCCGCAGAAGTAAACGGCAGCGCTGTACATGCATGTGTGCTTGCTGATGAGAAAATCTCAGCAAATGGCAAAGCAATACTGATTACCGAGCCGGATATTTCGAAAATCCTTCAGGCAAAGGCTGCAATCTTTGCGGGAATTAAAACTATGCTGCTCATACAGAATAAACAAATTACCGGCATAGAAAAAATTATTCTTGCCGGCGGTTTCGCGCGTCATATTCAAATTCCCCACGCAATCCGGATAGGCATGCTGCCCGATATTCCCGTCGAAAAATACATCAACATCGGAAACGGCGCTCTTGCGGGTGCGTACATTTCACTGCTCGACAAAAAAGCACTTTCCGACATGAACGAACTGGCCCGGCTGCCGCATGTGATCGAGTTAAACCAGCATCCGTCATTTCAGGATTTATTTACCGACGCGCTTTTTCTGCCGGATATTTCCACAACCCGATATGCGTAAAAGAATATTTATCAAAGATTTTTTCTCTACAGCAAAAACAGGAGAAGAATACTATATATGCGGATGGGTTCGGACCCGGCGCGATTCACGCGGAGGATTTTCTTTTATCGAAATCAACGACGGCTCTTGCATGGCCAATCTGCAGATTGTCGCTGATAATTCGCTTGAAAACTACGAAAAAGATATTCTGAAACTGCACCCGGGAAGTTCGCTCGGATGCGTCGGAATAGTTGCCGAAGGCAGTAAGAAACAATTAGAAATTCACTCAAAGGAGATACACGTATTCGGGTTTTCCGATCCGGAAACTTACGCCATCGGCAAACAGCGGGTTTCCTTCGAAAAACTCCGCGAAATAGCGCATCTGCGTCCGCGGACAAATACGTTCGGCGCCGTATGCCGGGTACGCAACTGTCTTGCGCATGCCGTGCATCGTTTTTTCCATGAAAAAGGATTCGTACTTGTGCATACGCCTATTATCACCGCGAGCGACTGCGAAGGCGCAGGACAAATGTTTCAGGTTACCACGCTTGATTTACATAATCTGCCCCGGTCGGGAGCAAATTATACTCTTGATTTTTTTAAAAAACCTGCGTTCCTTACTGTTTCCGGACAGCTTGAAGGAGAAACCCACGCATGCGCACTCGGCAATATCTATACATTCGGCCCCACGTTTCGTGCCGAAAATTCAAACACTCCGCGGCATCTCGCCGAATTCTGGATGATTGAACCGGAAATGGCTTTCGCGGACCTTGACGATGACGCAGAACTGGCGGAAAAATTTATTAAGTATTTGATTCATGCCGTTTTGAACGAATGTGCGGAAGATCTCGCATTTTTTGATCAGCGTATTGAACCCGGAATCATACGCGCACTCACAAAAACAGCAGAAGAAACCTTTGAGCGGATAACCTATACCGATGCGGTCCGTATGCTTGAAAATTCCGGTACTACGTTTACCTATCCGCCATCGTGGGGAAGCGATCTTCAGACCGAACATGAAAAGTACCTCACCGAGAAAGGAATAGGCCGGCCGGTTATCGTTACTGATTACCCTGAATCAATAAAGGCGTTTTATATGAAATCAAACCCGGACAGAAAAACAGTACGCGCGATGGATGTATTGGTTCCGCGCCTCGGCGAAATTATCGGCGGCAGCCAGCGCGAGGATGATCTCGAAAGGCTTGAAAAGAAAATGGCCGCCCACAAACTCGATAAGGACCGGTACTGGTGGTACTGTGACCTCAGACGCTACGGCTCCGTTCCCCACGCCGGGTTCGGCCTGGGGTTTGAGCGGATGGTGCAGTTCACCACAGGAATGACGAACATCCGTGACGTCATTCCGTTCCCGCGCACACCGGGTAATGCGGAGTTTTAAACAGATTAATCGCTGTTCAAATCGCGGTTGAGCTTCTGAAGCGCCGGCTTGATGTCTTTGTTAAGAAGAATTATTTCATCCATCGCACTCATGAGATGCTCAGAAACCTTCGAGCCTTTATTTACGAAATAGGCCGCACGCGAATTTTCAAGAGAATCAACAAGCGGATTAAAATCCATATCGGGATACCGTTCACTCAGATCACGGATTATTTTTTTATTTACTGACTTTCTGGAAGAAAGACCATAGGTAGCTGTATAAAAACGGTATTGATTGCGGTCATTCATAAGAAATTTGATATATTTCCAGACTTCTTCTGAATGGGGCGTACCTTCGGTCATCCACAAATTGGCACTCACGAGGTAATTCGCGCGTGTTTTCCCGGCAGGAAGCGGCGCAATACCGTATCTGAATTCTTTTTCATTACGGAGCGTATTAAGAAGATAATAGGAAGAAGTCGGCACCATGGCGACCTTGCCTGTTTTAAACAAATCAGAGTGGCTGGCTCCGCTTGATTCTTTATCTGCCTCCGACGGAGTGAGTTTGCTGCGGTAAAAACGCACCTGGTATTCCATCGCTTCGATGACTTCTTTTGAATCAAACAGGTATTTCTGATTTTTATAATCATATACTTCTGCATTATTCTGCCAGATATACATCGGGCTCCGGTGCCAGCTTCCGGCATCCATAATTATTGGTATGCAGGATTCACTTTTCAGCCTGAGGGCACTTTGAAACAGGGTATCCCAGTTCCAGGTATTATCGGGAAAACTGACTCCTCTCTGTTCAAACAGATTTTTATTATAAAAGAGAACCACCGGAGAACATCCCATTGACACACACCAGGTTTTCCCCTCGTGAGTAGTTTCTTTTATTATGCTGGGATAGATATCATCAATGTTATACTCAGGATCGTTTTTTATTAAAGAATCAAGAGGCTTAATACGCCCTGAGGAGATTAACTCATAGGGTAAATAAGTTGCATACACCAAATCGACCGGCAGTCCCGCTGCGAGCATGCGGGTAAAGGTCATATAATCGCCTTCAATAAGTTTGATATCGATATGCGGATTTTTTTTTAAATATTCGGGTGTAATGCCCTTGTAGTAGCTTGAGAAAGTAACACCGGCGGGAATGATAAACGTAAAAGTCGGTTTATCCGATTTTTTTCCGCACGAAATAAGAGAAACTGCGGCTGCAGCCAGAAAAATATAATAATATAGATACTTTTTAATTTTTTGCATAACATACTCCTCAAATTTAATTAACACAAAAGCATATCATTCCATAAAAAAAAAAGCAAACCGGAAGTTTTTTTTTAATACCTAAGCGGGAGGGTTTCGCAATCGGTAATTCAGAGCGGCAGGAGTTTGCCAAGAGTAATCTTTTTTTTTACATCCAAGTGGACGAGTTACAAAAACGAAAATTCAATCGGCGTCAAGCGTGGAAAAACGGCAGGAGGCCGAGGTTTTTCCACGCTTGCCGAGTGCAGCCGCCGACAGGAAGTCGGCGGCATGTTTCCCGCTTCGCTTTCTTGCCGATTTTAAAAACATTATCTTACCGTTCAGCAAAACAATAAATTACCGTTGCGAAGAAAATTATTTTTCCACAACGGTATAATAATTATATTCCTTGCG
>Ga0180007_10000715_pt1 | contig 51874 bp, 46 predicted proteins | sample MM_PC_MetaG_FD_121122 | JGI IMG/M metagenome (GOLD analysis project Ga0180007, IMG submission 121122) | Groundwater microbial communities from the Aspo Hard Rock Laboratory (HRL) deep subsurface site, Sweden - MM_PC_MetaG | ecosystem: Environmental > Aquatic > Deep subsurface > Groundwater... | reverse complement strand
ATAAGCAAATATTGGTCTACATCTTTCTTGATAGGTTTTTTTGGAACTCTAATTAGTCCAAGCAGAGGACTCTTCATTTATTCGCCAATATTCATTTTTAGCTTTATATTTTTATACTCTATATTTAAAAAAACTAAGAAAAATCAACTGGATGTACTTTTTTTTTATTTTTTTATATGTGTTATTGGTTTAATATTATTCTTTTCAAAATATTTTCATTGGTATGGTGGTTGGTCATATGGTTACAGAATGACAATTGACTTAATTCCTTTTTTGTCCTTTATGTTAATACCGAGTTTCAAAATTATTAATAAAAAGTTATTGCTCAAAAAATTGTTCATTCTATTTTTTGTAATTTCATTATTTATTCAGATTTTTGGAATATTATCTTATGATAACTCTTGGAATAGGGGTGAATTGGTTGGTTGTGATATAGATATTTGCAGAGAACGATTATGGTCAATAAAAGAAGGACAGATTTTTCATTATTTGATACATCCAAGAATTCATTATTGTCATCCAGAAATAAAACCATTCAAAATAGTGTGTGAGGAAAGATTCTTTGAATCATAAGTGGAATATAATTATTATAAATAAATTTTTTAACTTCAAATAATGTTGTAATTCAAGCATTAGAAAGTTAGAATGCAACTTAAAGAACTTAAATAAGAACTAAATAATGGCAAAAACAAAAACGTTTCTATTCATAACTGCAACAATCATTTTTTTGTTTGTTCTTGATCAGAAATTTTTCTTAGGAGAGAGTAAAGCGAGATATAACTATGATGATTCATTACTATGGGTGCTAAAACCAAATCTTGACAAAAATATTAATTCAAAAGGATTTCTGGATTTTGAACATAAATATCAAAAAACTACAGACAAAAAAAGAATAGCAATAATTGGAGATTCATTCATGGTAACAATCATCAATGATTCGCTAGAAAAAACTTATCCACGACTACTTGAGAAAATGTTAAATGAAAACAAGTTAGATTATGAAGTTATAAACTTGGGAGTATCGGGGTATGGCACCGATCAGGAACTAATACTATTACAAAAAGAAGGTTTAAAGTATAATCCAGATGTTGTGATTCTAGGTTTTTATCTTGAAAATGATAAACCTGATAATAGTAAGGAATTATTAATAGTTGAAAATGGAGTATTAATAAAAAACGAAAAGGGATTATTTAAAATAAAAAAATATCTGTATAAATCACTGTTAATTATGAAAGGAAACTCATTAATTTTTTCTAAATTTAATAGATTTGGAGGTTCTATAGTTCATACAGCTATAAGTACTGGAATATATCCTCATATACCATATTATGGGGGAAAAATATTTGAAAAAGAACCACTTAAATATCTAGATGACAATCTGGAAAAAACAGAAATTATATTAAAAGAGATTAAAAAAATCTGCGATAAAAATAATATTAGTTTAATTATTTTAATGATTCCTTCTGTTCTTGAAAAAAACTCTGAAGGAAACACATATTTTTTAAAATCAGAGTATATCAATTCTGAGAGATTAAAAAATAATTTTAATAACTTTTTTAATAAAAATAATTTTACATTAATAGATTTATACACTCCTTTTATTAATAAAGAAGAAAATTTATACTTAAAAAATAATATTCATTGGAATAAAGAAGGACAACTATTAGCAGCCAATATCACTTACAATTTTTTAAAAGAATTAATATAAGCTATTAAATACCCTAAAAAAAAAGAATAATCATAAGCTAACATAAAAATAAAAACTATTATCCTCTTAAAAAAAGGAAGTTTCACAAGACGTATAAGAGACAAAAAAGGAGTTGCAAAAAACACCGTTAAAACACCAACAAAATTAGTTTTCAAAAAAGGCTTGAATCTTGAACCCCATTTCTTCTTCAAAGGAAAAAAAGCTTTTCCCTTAAAAAAGTGAGATTTGAGTGAGTAATATAATGAAGCGTTATTACTCCTAAAAACTTTCACATCACTTTTATAATGTTTAAAATCATTTATTCCTAATCTAATAGCAAAGTCTAGGTCTTCAAGACAAAGTAATGATTCATCAAAAAAACCTATTTTGCTGAATATTCTTCGCCTATAAGCAGCTGCACCTTCTGCTGGAAAAAAGTTATCTGTTTGATATCGATGAATGAAAAATTTTAGATATTTATTATGAACCGTATTCAAAGTTCCTTTTAATCTAGTTTTATAATGCAAGTCATTTATTTGTGACCAAAAGCTCTTTGTTTTTGCAACAATAGTAAAAGATAAAACATCAAAATACTTATTTTTTTTAAAGAAATGGTCAATTGTTTTCAGATAATTATAAGGAAGTTCATAATCATCTGCTATAAAACAAATAATATCTCCTTTAGCTTTCCTCAGACCATTATTCCTAGCAACAGAAACACCAGAATGTTTTTGATAAAAATATCGAACATTAAAATTCTTAACAACAAAAGAAGTATTATCAGTAGAACCATCATCAACCACAATAATCTCAAATCTAGTTTTTAGAAAGTCTTGCTTAAGCAAAGATTCAAGACAATCCTTTAAGAGTAGAGCATGATTATGAGTTAATATAACCACTGATATAAACATAATAATTAACCTCCTATAATCCTTATAAAACTTTTTATCTTATGTAAAAGCGAATCTTGAAAATTGCAGTTGAGTAATGCACATCTGTTATTACAACCATTAATTTTTCTTCTTAGAGTTTTTGCATTTGAAGACTGCCAAATGGTTGCTGGATCATTTTTTAAAATGTTGCCTATCGATGGATGATTATAACAAAGCTTGACATCACCCTTGAAACTGATTAAGAAGTTTTGATAACCAGAAACACACTGCACTAATTCACAATCAGAATCAAGAAAATAATTTCTCATAAGCTTTAACTGTTTTTTAGAATTCAAAATTTTCGTACTTTTCAAATCTAAAAGAAATTTAAAAGATTGTTTAACAGATGATGACTCTGGCCATAAATCACACTCTTTATACCAAGAAGGGTTATAGCTTACATCATGGTAAGGTTTCTGTGTTAGACATTGGAACCTGATTCCATCACTATAAGAATCAGCGAATCTAACTAATGACTTGATTTCTTCAAGGTTTTGTTTCATTAACACGATGCTTATGAAAGTCTTAAAAGAGTAATTCCTCGAGAGTTTGATGGTATTATTCAGGTGTTCACAGCTACCTTTAATTCCCACAATAGAATCATGAATTTTAGGATTAGTTGACTCTAAAGATATACTTAAGAATGAAAGCCCTGAAGATTCAAGTCTTCTCATTGACTTCTGATTAAGCAAAGAACCATTAGTGACTAGGTGGGTTAAAATATTATTTTGATTGCAAAAACTGATTATCTCGAATAAATCCTTACGTAACATTGGTTCTCCACCGCTAATCACAAAAATAAAAGAACCAAGCCACTTCTTAAGCTTCAAAATAATTTTCTTCACATCATCTGTTGATAATACATCTTTATTCTTCTCTTCCCAAATCCCACATTTAACACAATGATAATTGCATGTACCAGTCAATGCTAAAACGACGTTTATTGGTTTACATGAATCAATATTGAAATACATAGCTTTCTTCATAGAAAAATGTCTGATGCCCAAAATAAGTGCAGTCTTAAAAGAAGATCTCAAACGTAAAGTACCAAAGAAATGAACTATATTCTTCATTATAATCAGGAAAAAAATGATTACTGATTTAAGCCTAAAGCGATTAACAAGTTTTCTCATAATAGACAGATTAATCAAAGAAACAGATTCGTTATGATAAGTTCTACCAAAAATTGCTTTTAATTGTGAATCTCCAACACCATACCAAAAATTCTGTTTCAAGAAGGAAAAAAGAGAGTCTTTTCGTTTATTAAAAACCATTATTTCAGGTGCGAATAATATTTTAATACCTGACATTCTCAACTGCCTTCGAAGTAATTCATCCTCTCTCGTTACTGGACATTCATCGAAACTAAAATAATCAAATAATTTTTTTTTAACAGAAAAATTACCTGTGCCTAATAAATCGATGTAAGTTATATCATCTATTATTTCAATCTTATTTTCAATATTAAGATCTAAAATAAACTTCCAGAGCAGACCGAAGATATTTTTTTTATCATAATTATCCAAACCCCCTTGAATAACAAGTTCTTTTTTATATGATTCATGATAATGCACGATATTTTTGATCCAATCATTACTAGCTACAAAATCATCGTCAATAAAAGCAATTATTTTTCCTTTTGAATTATTTACACCTATACTCCGAACAAAACCTGGTTTACCAGAATGTTTCTTGTTCTTAATCAAATTAATATTTTTTATGCGACAATTATTGATAATACTTGAGACTTCATAATTAGAACAATCATCAACAACAATTACTTCAAACTTATCTTGTAAATAAGATTGTATCATTAATGAATTCAAACATTCTTTTAGTAAAAAAGGTCTATTATAAGTTGGAATTATTACACTAATTATTATATCTTTCATATTTTCTTGTCCTAAAATTTATATTAACTTAAAAAAATAAATTCATAATATATATATAGTTTATGAATATCTTCATAGTATGAAGGTTGTTTTAATAAATCAATGTTATGATTGTTATTCAGAAATAGGTTTGGGATTAGGACTGCTTTATTTAACCTCTTTTTTAGAAAAGAACAATCATGAAGTTAGTATAGTTTCATTTTATAATAATAAATATGAAGAATTATTCAACCAAATAGAAAAAATTAATCCAAAAATAATTGGCTTGAATATATTAACTGAGAAAGCTATTTTAACCTATAAATTAATAAAAATCCTTAAAAAGCATTTTAATAAAATAAAAATCATCCTTGGAGGAGAGCACATTTCTGCGGTTCCAAAAGAAGCTTTAATAAATGGATGTGACTATGTAATCACTGGAGAAATTGAAGAAGAGTTTCTAAGACTTATTAGTAATTTACAAAAAGAATTACTTCATTCAGAAACCATTAGTAAAAAAATAAAGAAAAGATCTACAACGAATAAAAAATTAATAACTAACATAAACACTATGCCTTTTCCTGCAGCTTATAAGGATATAAAAAGAAAAACTAGTTTTATAATTGGAAGCAGGGGTTGCCCATATACTTGTTATTTTTGTTCTAAAAATGTTTTTGGTCAAAGTATTAGATTTAGAAGTCCTAGAAACGTCTTTGAAGAAATAAAAATGCATTATTATAAATTTGGAATTAAAGATTTTAGATTTTATGATGACTGCTTCACATTAAATAGAAATCAAGTAATTAAGATTTGTGAATTAATAATTAAACATAAGCTAGAAATAACTTGGTGGTGCAATACTAGAATTGATTTAATAGATGAAGAAACCATCTTAATGATTAAAAAAGCGGGTTGTCGAATGATTAATTTTGGTATTGAAAGTGGAAGTAAAAAAACTCTAGAAACTATCAATAAAAGAATAAACTTAGATCAAGTCATACCTAAACTTAAATTAATAAAAAAATATCAACTCCAATCCAGTGTTAATTTCATTTTTGGATTTCCATGGGAAAAAAAACAAGATATTAAAGAAACATGGAGTTTTATAAAACAGATAAGCCCCTACGTTGAGTTTATTGGAGCAACCATTTTTCTTCCAAGACCAGGAACAAAAATATATAAACAACTAAGAAAAGAAGTGGGTTATTGGTGGAACAAAAAAATAGTTTTTCAAACACTAAAAGACGTAATAGTATTTGACACAAGCAGATTAAGATATAATTTATTCCCACTTGATGAAAAAGTTTTATTCGAAATGAAAAAAATATTCAAATACATACAAAAATTTAATATGAGAAAATTGAATCTGTTAAGCAGAATCAATATTTATTTATGGTCATATCTTTCATCTTTTTCTTTCAAAATGAATCCTCTTTTTGAAAAAAATTATATTCAAAAAGCTTACAGACTATATAATTCAATGATTAAAAGAATTAAGACTACATTTTTGTGAATTAAAAAAACTATTTTTTGATAAAAGAATATAAAAACCCTAAAGTATGAAAAAAATTAAAAATAAACATAAAAAAAAATATTAGAATAATATTATCTTGTTTAGAAATTATGAATTTACACCTTTTTATAGGATTGACAACCAAACTTACTAGATGATAGATTAAATTTTTTGTCTTATTTGATGATAAATTTGAAAAATCAGGATTAATTTTTTCGAATACGCATTTATATAAAGCATACCTGAATCTTTTCATGCAGCTTTGAACAAAACCTTCTTCATTATGTTGACCTATTTTAACTTTGGTTGATAGATTTATGTAAATATTTTTCTTTGCTAATCTAAACCCAAAGTCACTATCTTCGCCAAAAATCAGATTCTCATTAAAAATACCTACTTGCCTAAAAACTTTTTTTCTAAAAGCAGCCGCACCAGATGCAGGCAGATTATAGCTCTGGATAAAACCTTTAATTCTTTGATTTGAATATTTGTCGATAGTCATTCTTAAACTTGATTCTAAATAATAATGATTCATTCTAGCTATTAGACTAGATTTATCTACATTTTCAAGTAGAAAACGAACAACATTTGCCTGTTTTTTTGTTTTAAAAAACTTATCAACATATTTCAAATAATTTTTTGGAAGCACATAATCATCTGCCACAAAACAAATAATACCTCCTTTAGCTCTCCTAAAACCATTATTTCTAGCAACAGAAACACCAGAATGTTTTTGATAAAAATATCGAACATTAAAATTCTTAACAACAAAAGAAGTATTATCAGTAGAACCATCATCAATAACAATTATCTCAAACTCGTCTTTAGGAAAATCCTGAAAAAACAAACTATTTAAACATCCTTTTAGTAGCTCAATACGATTATAAGTCAAGACCACAATTGATATCATTATAAAAATCAATGTTCTTAAAACCAACCTTATATAAATAATTGATGTTTAACAAAAAATGATGAAGCAGATGATATTGAATATAAGAAAGAATGTATTGATAAAAAACTCCTTTGGAATAAAAAGTAAAAGCTCATTTTTTGTTGAACCTAGAACAATAGATGAAATTTTTGATTGTTTGAAATTTGCAAAAGAAAATAAATTATTATTAAACATTCTTGGTAAAGGTACCAACACACTTATATGTAAAGATAAAATTAAAGGATTAATCATAAAAATTGACAAAAACTTATCAAAGCATCAGATTCAAGGAGAGATTATGACATTTCAATCAGGCGTTGAACTTTCTGAAGCTTCACGAATAGCATTAAATCAAGGATTATCAGGTCTCGAGTTTGCCGAGGGAATTCCAGGAACTATTGGAGGAGCAATATTTGGTAATTCTGGAGCTTTTGGAGAGAGTATAGGCGCACTTGTTCAGAAAGTTAAGATAATTGATATAGATAAATTAATTCTTAAAGAAAGAAAAAATTTGAAATTCTCACATAGAAATAGTAATTTAAAGATTAATAAAGATATAATTGTTGAAGTTGAATTAAAACTAGAGAAAAAAAATAAGAAATTTATCAAAGAAAAAATGGATTTTTTTAGAGAAAAACGTAAACAGAGTCAGCCCAAAGAAAAATCTGTAGGTTGTATATTCAAAAATAATCAAGCAGGAAAAATCATCGATGAATTAGGATTAAAAGGCACAAAAATTGGTAATGCTGAGATTTCTAATAAACATGCTAATTTTGTAGTTAACAAAGGAAATGCTACTGGTTTTGATGTATTGGAATTGATTAGAATAATAAAAAAGAAAGCAAAAGAAGAAAAGAACATAAATTTAGACTTAGAAATAAATATTTTGAAATGAGAAAGATAATTATTAACGGAAATAAAAAGTTAAATGGAATAGTAAATATTAGCGGTTCAAAAAATGAAAGTTTGGCGGTTATGTGTGGAGCTCTTCTATCAGATGATAAAGTAATATTGAGAAACGTTCCAAATATTAAAGATGTGTCTATCATGAAAGATTTGATAGATGAGATTGGATACAAAGTAAAATCATCTGATAAAATTATAATTAATCCTCCTTCGAATAAAAAATTAGAGATTAATGAACAAGCAAGCGAGATTCGAAATTCAATCCTGTTATTAGGTCCTTTGACTGCTAAGTATGGAAGGGTTATAATTCCTTTGCCAGGAGGATGTAGTATTGGCAACAGACCTATAAACTTTCATATAGAAGGTCTTAAGAAATTAGGTGCAAAGATAAAAATAATAAATGGATTGATTCATAGTGAAGCAGAAAAATTAGTCGGAGCAAAAATACGATTAGATTTTCCAAGTGTAGGTGCAACTTGTAATTTAATGATGGCTGCTTCATTAGCAAAAGGAGAAACTAAAATATTTAATTCGGCAAAAGAACCTGAAGTACAGAATCTAGCAAAGTTCTTAAACCAAATGGGAGCAGAAATTAAAGGAATAGGAACTGATACATTAATTATTCAAGGCAAAAAAGAGTTATCTGGAACAGAGTATTCCATAAAGCCTGATCGAATTGAAACAATTACTTATATGATTCTGGGAAGTTTTCCTATGAATAAAATCAACATTAGAAATACTGTTAAAGAAGACTTATCGGAAGTTATAGAAACCCTAAAGAGAATGGGTGTGTTTATCAATTGTAAAAACAATGAGATTATGGTTGAAGGAAGAACTAATCAGTTGAAATCAACAGCTATAATTGCAAAACCTCATCCAGGATTTCCAACAGATGCTTTGACATTAATAACACCGCTTTTATCTTATGCAAAAGGAATTAGCAAGATTACAGATAAAGTTTTTCCAGAGAGATTTTCTTACATAAAAGAATTAAATAAGATGGGTGCAAATACTCAGCAATTAGAGTATAATAGTGTGAAGATAATGGGTAGTCATCAACTTTTCGGAGCTAAAGTTAGTTGTCATGATTTAAGAGGAGGTATGGCATTGGTTTTAGCTGGTTTGTTTGCAAAAGGTGAAACAATTATTGAGGATGTTCATTATATTAATAGAGGATATGAAAATTATATAGAAAAATTACAATCATTAGGCGCAGATATCAAACAAGAAACTTATTAACAAATTTTGTTTAAATTAATATTTTAACATGAAAATCGCAATAATCTACGATATGATTTATCCATTTAATGTAGGTGGTGGTGAATCAAGAAATTATTTTTTAGCAAAAGAACTTATAACCAGAGGCCATGAAGTTCACTTCTTTGGCGCAAAACTTTGGAAAGGACCAACTATTTTGAATCATGAAGGAATTATTATGCATGGAGTTTATCATTCTCGAAAGCTTTACAAGACCAGCAGGAGAAGCTTTGACGAACCAATCATGTTCTCATTAAAACTCGCAATGCACCTTTTTAAAGAGGATTTTGACATTGTTGATTGCACTGCTATTCCTTACTTCCCAGCGTTTGTATGCAAACTTTATTCAATTATTAAAAGAAAACCTTTGATTATAACATGGCATGAAGTATGGATTGATTACTGGCAGTTTTATCTTGGTTTTAAAGGTTTCATTGGTCGTTTCATTGAAAAAATTGTTTCAAGACTTACCAAAAAACACATTGTTGTTTCGAATAGAACAAAGAATCGCTTGCTCCAAATTAATCCTAAAGCTCAAGTTAGTGTTGTTCCAAATGCTTTAATGTTTGATATAATAAATGGTGCAAGACCCGTTCATGAAAGGTTTGACTTAATGTATTGCGGTAGACTCATGCCCCATAAAGGCGTTGATTATCTTTTAAAATCAGTAAGGCTTTTGAAAGAAAAATTTCCGAAAATCAAATGTTTAATCATTGGCAACGGTCCTGAACAAAAAAAACTTCATCATCTGGCAAAGAAACTTGCTATTGAAGAAAATGTTTTTTTCAAGAATTTTCTTCCAGAGTCAACAGATGTTTATTCTTATATGAAAGCCTCAAAGATTTTTGTTTTTCCTTCAATTCTCGAGGGCTTTGGAATTGTTGTTATTGAAGCAATGGCCTGCGGTCTTCCAATAGTTGGTGTTAAGCATCGCTGGAATGCATCAGAAGACTTGATAAATGAAAATAAGGCTGGTTTTGTCGTTGATAGAAACCCGATTGTTATTGCAGAAAAAGTATCTTACTTATTAACCCATAAGCGTTCATACAATAAATTTGTTGGAAATAATATAAGCAAATCAGAAAAATACCATATAGAAATAATTGCAAAGCAAATTGAAAAAATTTATGAAAATATAATTATGAAATGATATCTGTAGTTATACCTCATTATAAGGATTTTGAAAATTTATCCAACACTTTGAAATCTATTAACGAACAAAAAGAAGTATTTGACGAAATCATTATTGTTGATGATTTTTCAAATGATTCTTCAGTTGATAAGATAAAAAATAGTTTTAAAGACGTGAAAATCATTACATTTCATAAACACAAAGGAATTGCTTTTGTTAGAAACAAGTGTATAAAAGAAAGCAAGTGCGATATCATCTTATTTGTTGATAGTGATATTATGCTTCAAAAAAATTGTGTAAACAAATTGGTTTCTGAAATTAAAAATTTTGATATTGTTTTTCCAAAAATAATCTTTGAAAATAAAAGAGTGATGCACCCATTACTTTTGGAAGAGAAGATTTATCCTCAAATAACTGCTTGCTTCATGATAAAAAGAAGTGCAATTAAAAATAATAATCTTTTTTTTGACGAAACTTATTCTTACTGCTATGAAGATGCTGATTTTTTCTTGAGAGCAAATCTCAAAAATTTAAAAATGAAGTATATTAAATCAGCTGTTGCAGTTCATAAGTTGAAAGTGAGGAAGAATTCTGAAAAAAGATTTTATCTTGAAAATAGAAACTTATTGTATGGAATAAAAAAATTCAAAAAATTAAAAACAGACATTTATCATCCTTTTCATTTTTCTTCTTTGTTTAAAAACTTTGTATGTGCGCTATTTAATTATGACAAGTTTGATTGGTCTCATTATGATAGAAGTTCAAGTTTTTGGCAGAAATTTAAATTATTGTTTAAAAAACACAGAAAAATAACTGAGAAGAACAGGCTTATTTTAATTTATCTTTTTTTTAAAGCTGTTTGGTGGAATATATTTTATAGAACACGAACATCAATGTTTTATTCTTAGGGAATATTTTCAAATTAAGCCTTCTTGTTTTAAATAGTAAATTGTTAGATTTGCAATGATTTTATTTCCTAATGCATTATAATGATACTCATCTTCCTCTTCAATTTTGAAAGATTTATAATCATATTTTTTGAAATGTGATAACATATCAAAGTATCTTATACCAGATTCATTCATTATATTTTTGGCTTTTATGTGTAATTCTTTTAAATTATAATTTTGATAGTTTCTTATTAAGGGAATAATGATTGTTCTTAATTCTATTTGGTTTTCATCGGCTAGGTTTTTTACTTCAGAAAATTGCTCTACAAGATTGTTTTGTTCATCTTGATAATAATCTTGAAATATCTCCTCGTTTTTTGTTATTTTGAATAATAAAAGATTAATTATTTCAAAAAATTTAGACTTAAACAGTAATTTGTTGATTTGTTCAGATTTTATGATTGATGGTTTTCGAAACTTTGTTTGTTGAATTATATATCTTTCTGCTTTTTCATCAAAAACATACCACGCACCGGCTCTAAAATCATTTAAAACAAATGCAAATATTACGAGATCTGGCTTGTAAAATAGTATTTTTTTCTTAAATAGTGCAATTTCTTGATTTGCATAGTATCCGCCTATACCTGCATTCCATACTTCATACGTTTTATTTTTATATTTTAAATGATTTTCTATTTGTTTTGAAAATGTGTCATTAAGATTAATATTCCACCCAAAGGTTACTGAATCACCCACAATTATTATTCTGAAAGTATTGTTTTTTTTAATCTTGTTGTATTCATAATCTCTAAATCCTAAAGTGTTAATTGTGTAGTTTTTATAACTCGCATATGGTATTAATTCATAACCTAATTCTCCCCCAACCCATTTATGAATTTTTGTTTTTTCTGGTGTAAAAAAAATCAAATCTCCTTTTTGTATTCCTAAATCAATATTTTTAGGCCATATCAGGTGAAGAAGTATTTCAATAATTATGATTGTTATTATTAACAAAGATATTTTTTTTGTGTTCTTTTTCAATAACTTTTTTGTTTTATTTTTTTGTTTTTTCATTTCAAAAATGGTCAAACCGATTCTTATAACACCAGTTACAGGCTTTATATCTTTTTTTTGTATCAATTTTTTTTCTGAATTCCTGAAACTTTTTGTTGTTCCATTCAGTTGCAAATTCATTATTTTGCATATTCCCAAAAACAACTGGTTTTCTCATAAGATGATTGCAGGGTCCAATCTTTCCATCGTAGGCTATAAATAAATGTGTCCATGGGTTTCGACATCGTTTAATTTTTTTAACAGTAGAATACTTTTCTTCAGTTTTTTTTGTACTGAGGTTTCCTTGAAATAGAATAGTAATTCCTTTTTCTCTTGCTAATTTCAATGCTTTTTGCAGATTATCTTCGGTTTTTTTTTTGTGAAAACTTAGATTCCTAAAATCAAAGAATGGAAGTTGCACCGGGTTAAGTTCAACTCTGTTAATTCCAAATTTATCAGCAATCTTGATTATTTCTTCTAATTCAGAAATATTATCTTTTTGTAAAGTCACAACAAAATAAATCATCCAAGGATTTTTTTTGAATTTATCTCTGGTCTTTTTTATCAATTTCAAATTATGTTGAATAATATCAAAGTTTGAACCTTTTCGAATCTTCTCAAAAGTGTTCTTTGTTGCTCCATCAAAAGATATTCCCAGCCAAAAATTATTTTTAACTAGCTTAGTCCAAAGTTTATCGTTTTTAATTGAGAGATTAGTTATGAGTCCTAGACTACAATCAAATTTTAATGAATAGTCAACAAACTTCTCGAACTCTGGATGAATAATACTTTCACCAAACCCTCTTAAATCAACATCTTTTGCATGTGGAAACAATTCATCAGCAATTTTTTTGAACAAATTAAAATTCATATTATACTTTTTGTTATTCTTTATCCTATTATGTTCACACATTGGACACTGTAAATTGCAATTCCTGCTTATCTCTACAAATAATTTTTGTGGATAGCTTTTCAGAACTATTTGTTTCTTTTCAAACTCTTGAAAATTTAACTCTTGGTTTTCTTTTTTGTTCAATTTATTCAAGTATATGTTTGTTTCCTTTTTATTTTTTTGGTAAGATATTTATATCAGCAACGTTTTTTAGGATATTATGAGGGTGAAACATGCTTTATCTTTGATTAAGGAGTTTGCAATCGTTGATTTAAAATTAAAATATCAAGGTTCTGTTCTAGGTTACTTTTGGTCACTTTTAAATCCTTTGTTAATGCTTATAACCTTATATCTTGTGTTTTCACTAATTGTCAAGTTTGATATTCCACATTACCAGTTATACTTGCTACTTGGAATTTTAATCTGGAATTTTCTAAGTGAGGCCACAAATGGAAGTATGCACTCAATTATTTCCAAGAGTGGTTTGATGAGAAAATTTATTTTTCCAAAAGAATCAATAATTATCGGCTCTTGCTTAGCAAGTTTTGTAAGCTTCTTGTTGAACTTATTGGTCTTTTTTCTTTTCATGATTATATTTAGAGTTGATATTTCTCTAAAAATTTTAATCCTGCCTTTTTATTTGTTACAATTATTCGTATTTGTTTTGGGAGTTTCTTTTTTCCTATCTTCTTTTTATGTTCGTTATAGGGATATTATTCATATATGGAGTTTTTTGTTATTAATGGGTTTTTTCATAACGCCAATCACTTATCCTTTGGAAATTGTTCCTTTTCACTTATTAAAATATTATTTATTAAATCCTTTAGCAAGAATGGTTGTTGATATGCGTTATGTTGCATTGTATAATTATATTCCTGATTTAAAGAATTTTCTAATAACATTGATAATATCAGTTTTTGTTTTTGTTTTTGGATATCTTATTTTTAGAAAAAGGAAATCTCATTTTGTGGAGGAAATATGACTGTTTCAATAAGTATTAAGAATTTGTCAAAAAAATTCAAGGTTAATCATAAAGTTGAAAAAAGTTTGTTTGGTTCTCTAAAAAATTGCTTTTCTAAAAAAAATACTGTAGAAATATTTTATGCTTTGAAAAATCTTTCTCTTGAAATAAAAGAAGGTGAAATAATAGGTGTTATTGGGTCTAATGGTTCTGGCAAAACAACTCTTCTGCAGTTGATTGCAGGAATATTAAAGCCAACAAGAGGAAGAATTTCAGTTAAAGGCAGTGTGTTGCCAATAATAGATCTTGGCTCAGATATTAATCCTGAACTCACAGGAAATGAAAACATTTTCTTATCAGGAGCAATTCTCGGTTTAGATAAAGAATACATAAGAAAAAAATATTCTTTTCTTGTAAAATTTTCAGGTCTTGAAAAATTTATTGATGTAAAAACTAAGCATTATTCTTCAGGTATGAAAATGAGATTGGCCTTTTCAATACTTTTATTGGCAAATCCGGATATAGTATTGATTGACGAAGTTTTTGGAGTGGGAGATATTTCTTTTCAGAAGAAATGTTTGAAAAAATTTCAGAAATTTGTAAAAGAAAAAAAAACTATCATATTGGTTTCTCAAAATATTGATTTAATCAATAATTTTTGCCATAAAGCCTTATTTCTCGATAAAAATAATTTAATCTATTTTGGAGATTCATATATTGCTACTGAAAAATATTTGACAAATTCAGAAAAAAATTATAATGATTTTGGTAAAAAAGAAATAGAAATAACATCTGTTAGTCTTCTTAATTCTAAAAACCAAGAAACGGAAAACTTTAGACAAGGAGATAAAATGATTTTAAAACTTGGTTATAATAATAAAAAAGATATAAAAAACCCGATGTTTGGATTGGCAATATTTTCAAATAATGTGTTCTTAATAGGTCCAAATACCACAAAATCAAATGTGCTACCTAAGAATCTTAAGAAAAAAGGTTTTGTTTTTTTTGAAATAGAGAGTATTCCTTTTAATATTGGCAGGGGTCATTTGACTGTGGCAATCCATGATTTTAATGGAGAAATTTTATACCATAGAAAAGAAAAATGTAAATTATTTAATATTGAAAAAGGAATTAAACATAAAAATTTTTCAGATATGAATTATTCATGGAGTTTTGAGTAAAGAATGCTTTTTGAAAAAAATACTTTTCCAAAATATATGACTTTAGATATCAGTAGTACATGTAATTTAAATTGCATAATTTGTTCTCTGAAGAAATATTACAAAAACAAATCAATTATGCCTGAGCAGGTTTTTAAAGAAATCACTCCTATAATTCCAAAGCTTGATTATATTGATTTAAATTGTAATGCTGAACCTTTAATGAATAAAAATCTTTTAAGTTATCTTAAGCAGATAAAATCTATTTCACCAAAGACGAAAGTGGGTTTTCCAACAAACGGAACATTATTGAATGAAAGAATCATTAAAGAATTGATTTTAAATGATTTAGATATTATAAGATTCTCTATTGATGGATCTACAAAAGAGACATTTGAATCAATAAGAAAGACTGCTGATTTTGATAAGCTCATTCATAATATTAAATTGTTCAATCAACTTAAAAAAAAATTCCACAGAAACAATCCTCAGATAACAATAGTTTTTTTAGCTATGAAAAAAAATGTTAAAGAATTACCTTTGATAATTGATTTAGCAGAAAAACTTAAAATTTCAGAAGTTGCAGTTTTAGGATTAGAGCCTTACTCGAAATTAATGTCAAAAGAAATATTATATGGTAATTCTGAATCAAAAAAGTTTTTTGATTTAGCAATGAAGAAAGCACTATCCAAGAATATACATCTTCAACTTCCAGTGCTGAACTCTTATATGAATCAGAGTTGCATTTTCAAAGATATGTTTTTTATTACTGTAGAAGGGGATGTTGTCCCTTGTCCTTTATTATCCTATGATAGAGAGTTTTATTATTTTGGAAAAAAATTTTTACATAAGAAAAAAATATTTGGAAATATTCTTAACAAAAATCTTGAGTCTATATGGAACTCTAAGAAATATAAACATTTTAGAAAATTATTATCAAAAAAAAAATTTCCTAAAAGCTGTAAACATTGTTTGATGAAAGAAGGATTAATAGTTCCTTTTGATGAATCTATTTAATTAGTTTTTGAATGATTTTTCCAGTTTTCGTTTTTCCAAAACCACTGGTTATTCTAAAAAAAGGATAGATTACTGATGATTTGAACTGACAAATATTTATTAGTTGTTTTTCAATAGTCTTTTTTTGATTATTAATAATGTTGAAGAGTTCTTTTATTTGTTGATTCTTTATGATTAGTTCGTTATTTCTAGTAATCAGTTCTCTCTCGCAGATTTCAACAGATTTTTGTTTTTCGTTTAGAAGATTATAAACATTGAATTTGCTTTGTTTACATAATTTTGGTTTCTTACAGAACAAATCTAATGGTTCCATTAATTTATTCCACATAATTTCTTTTTTATAATTGTTTATATTCTTGATTATTTGATTTTTTAATTCTTTATTGTTTATCAATTCAATTATTTTTTCAGCAACTTCTTTCTCATTTTTTTCTGATACTATCAGGCCAAGATTCTTTTCTTGAATGATGTTTGAAACTTCAGAATCATTAGTTGTAATGATTGGAATTTCTCCCCACAGGCAATCAATTATTCTAGTTCTATGACTAATATCTTTCTCAAAGCCTTTATTTATGAGAATAATTGCCATTTCTGATTCGTTATACATAATCTCTCTTTTTGAATAGCTAATCCAATCATGAAAAAAAATGTTTACATCAAATAATTTTAGTTTTTTGGCTAATTTTTTTGCTTGTTCAAATCCGTGTTTTGTGAAGTGCGAATCTAAAGGGTTATTGGCACCAACAAAAACTAGTTTAATCTTAGAATTCTTTTTTTCTAATATCTTCATCGCTTTAATTAAAGTGATTGCATCAAACCAAGGAAAAATTCCTCCAGGCCAAAGTATGAGAAAGTCATCTTTTTTCTTTTTAACTTTTAATCCCTTAAGGTTTTTATTTAGTTTTTTTTCAGAAATTCCAAAAGGCACAATTTCTAAAATATTATAGTCATAACTCTTGGGATTGATTTTTCCAAGAATTGAAAAAATGCCTATGTAATATGCTTTTTGTTGTTTGTTTGCACAGATAAAAAAATCCCCTTCCATTATTATTCTTGACAGGTTCATTATGACATCATCATAAAAATAATCTATCTTTCCTTTTTCGTAGTAAGATTCAAATTTAGTTTTTTTCACACAGAAATCTGCATGTTCAATTAATGTTGGAGAATAAAGATCAACAACCTTTGGGATCTTTTTTAGTTTATTTAGAAAATTAATTTCATCGTTCCATGCTTGTAGAATAGCAACATCAAACTTTTTTTCAATATTTACCAACAATTCTTCATTCCATGAAATAAAATTTATTTTATCTTTAGTCTTTTCTTTTTTTCTGTTTGGTTCTGCAATACTTACTTTATGTCCTTTTCTCTGCAATGCTTTTGCTATTTCAAAAATTCTTATTCCTGGTCCAGAAGTTAATCCTTTCTGAAATATTGGTCGATGTGAAAACATAACTATTCTTGACATTTCACTCTGGAGAATTAAAGAATGTTTATAAAGATTTATTTGAATTTTAAATCTCTGAGAGAATGATGAAAAAATAATATTATATCTATCAACAGCAGTTTTGGCTTTGTAACTATGTCTTTTAATAAGAATTTTAACACAGTATAAAAATTAATGATGACTTTTAAAAATTTATTTTGAAAATTATTTGGTGTTGGATAATCCCAAAACATATGTTTCCAATGGCGATTAAGAACAGTTGTTGTAGAGTCTCTAATGTTGTGTTGAATTTTTGCTTTTGGTTCATAAATGATTTTATGGTTTGCTTTTTTTAATCTTTTTGAAATATCAACATCTTCATAATTAGTTTTATATTTAGTGTTATATCCTCCAATTTCTAAGATTGTTTTTTTGACAGAAAGAAAATTATTTCCAGAAACATATTTTGGATTGATAATTTTTTTTTTACCCCAACTTTGATTCATATGGATTGATCGCCACTTATCAGCTAAGGTTTTTACTTGTTCGTTAACTTGTCCTCCAATAAGAACTGCGTCTTCTTTCTTCATAGTTTGATAAAGATTCTTTAACCAGTTTTTATCAGCGATAGCATCAGAATCGATTCCTGCAACGAATTCATGTTTTGCATGCTTTAAAGCAGTATTTCTTGCAGTTGCAATTCCTAAGTTTTTCTTGTGGCTTATAACTTTTGTTTTTTGTTCTAAAGCAATTTTTTTTGTTGCATCAGTTGATCCATCATCAATAACAATTATTTCTGCAGGCTTCGAGCTTTGTTTTTTTAAAGCTTTAATACACTGCTCAATTGTTTTTTCAGAATTATAGCAAGGAATATAAACTGATATTTTCATCTTAAAAAAGTCCCTACTGTTTTCAGTATTTTTGATTTTATCAATCTTAATTTAGACATTTTTCCATGAACTAATAGATTAAATCCAAGGTTGTCGCAGCACTTGTAGCACCCTTGTTTTTTTGTTGCTCTATCATTTCCAATGCTGTAGAAGTAGGGGTCTTCTTTCTGATAATCTATTGTATGTGTTCGGAATTCTTCTTGTTTTCTTCCAAACCAGATTTTTGTAAAGCTACTTTTATGAATGTTTCCAACAGGAATCTTGAATGATTTAAGGCATGAATTCACATCACCGGTTGCAAGAACTCTTGCAAATGTCCAGCCAGCATAGCATGAAGGTAGTTTGTCAAGTATGTCAGTATCATAGTTTCCATCAGAAGCACCTGTATTTTCTATTCTTCGCAAAAATTGTTCGTAATTCTTAAACATGACATGGTGCTTGTGTTTTCTTTCTAAATCAGGAATCAACTCAGGAAATGTTTTAAATTTATCAATCATTTCTCGTCTTTGTTTTTTAGTTGGTTTAAGATGATCTGTTTTTTCAGGCACTGTATCGACAGGAATGAAATCAATATCATTCAATTTTATTTCATAAGCTAATTTTAGCATTTTGTCAACTTCATGAGCATTAATTTTTGTGATAACATTATATGATCCCAGTCTTGGCTTGTCAATGTTTCTTTCATTTTTTAGTTTGTTAATATATTGAACTATCTCAAGCATTTTTTCAAATGTTTTTTCGTTTTTGTTTGGATGAAGTTTGGAATATGTTTTTGGTGTTGCAGCCCAAAAGCTTAAATTCATATGATCAATTCCGATATCAACTAATTCTTCGGCAACCCTTTTTGTTACCAGTGTAAAATTAGTACTCATATCAAGATGGATTCCTTTTTTTTTAATGTATCGCATAATATCAAGAATTTTTGGATGCATAAATGGTTCTCCGCCGCCAGTAAAATAAATGTCTCTAACACCAAGTTTATCGAGTTCATCAATTAATCCAATTACTTTTTCATAAGAAAGGCTTTGTTTAACAACTTCGGGTTTCATAGCTTTATCTTTAAGAAACTTTGATCGACACCAACAAGCGAGACAATCATTGTTGCATTGATTAGTGAGGTCAATTTGCACACTCCAAGGACCAGTCAAGACTTTCTTTTTTAGAATGCCTGAAGCAATCCTTATTTGTTGTATATAATCTTTTAGTTTATTTCTTATTTTCATTGTAGTCGCTTATCATTTTATGGATTCTTAAGTTTTCTATATAGTTATCGCATCCCTTGTAACAATTAATTTTTTTAAAGTAAGGGTTACTTTTTTTTAGATTTTTAGCTTTAATTCTAAACTCGTCGTATTTTTTCGAAAACCAGATTTCTTTAAAGCTTTTTTTATTAATATTTCCCAAAGGATGTTTGGCGGCTTTACAACAGGGTATAACTCTTCCATCTGCCATGATTCTCGCATAGCTATATCCCGCATAACAGGGAATTGAGTCTACAAGTTTTTGGTCATAATAGCCTTTAGAAGTCTTTTCTTCTTTGAGTCTAGTTTTAAACCTTTCAAGACCAAACACTCTTGTATGTTTGTTTGATTTAAATTCATTTATTTGTTTTTGTAATTCTTGTTGTTGTTCTTTGTTCAAAAGTAGATTATCGGTTTTGCCTTTAATAGTGTCTATAAGTGTAAATTCTATTTCATGAACTCCAAGTTTCTCACCAAATTTAATCATTTGATTAAGTTCATGATGATTCTTGTTTGTTAAAACATTAAGAAGTCTTACTTTAGGAACTTTCTTTTTACCAATTAGTTTCATTAAGTATTCTAGATTAGCTTTTAATCTTTCAAAACTTTTTTCTGTTTGGTTTGGGTGTGTTTTGACGTAAGTTTCAGAAGTTGCAGCCCAAATGCTGATTAATAATTCTGTTACTCCAAGTTTAACAATATTTTTGATATCATTTTTTGTTATTAAATTAAAATTAGTAATGATTATTTCTTGCATTTCGAGTTTTCTAATATGTTTAATGATTATGTTTATATCGGGATGTGTAAATGGTTCTCCACCGCCTGAAAGAAGAATTGTTTTTGTTTTTAATTTTTTTAATTGAGTTATGGTTTCTATAATATTTTTAGTTGGAATGAATTTGAATTTATTTTCATTCTTGGTTTTGATTAATGGAGAATGAATCCAACATCCAATACAACTGTTGTTACAGTTATTAGTAATGTCTAATTGTACAAGTTCAGGTCCTATTATTGTTTTTTCTTTTAGAATTCCCTGAATTAAAGATGTGTTTATGTCTTTTTTTTTTATAGTTATTTTTTTTGTTAACACTTTGATGACAAAATCTTTTAATGATTGTTTTATTTGTTTCATTCTATTTTTTAAGATAAGCAACCACGTGCTCTAAAGTATATATTAATCCGTGCTCTTTTAAACATTTAAAAAATAGCCCTATAAAGTTATTGGTTTTTACTTGAATATCCAGATTACTAAACTTCTGTAAATCTTGTAATAAATTTATTTCTTCTTTAATATTCTTATCTTGTTTATTCTCTTTACCCTCATTAAAATTTGTTTCAACCAATGGTATTTTTAATTCTTTCAATAATTCATACATTTTTTTCATTCTTATTTGTCGGATATCCCAATTATTTCCACTTTTTGTTTCCCATTTGTAATACCATTCACATTCAGGAAATTTAGATTCATGCTTATCTTTAAGAGTTATAATACCATATTTTTTTGCATTTTCTTGTAAATCTGTGTTTTCGATAAGATGAACTGCATTTATAGATTTAATGTAAGATATGTATCTATGATTTTTCTCAATAAAGTTTAATGTTTTGTTAAAGTCTTTTTCTGTTTCACAAGGGAACCCAACCATAATGAAGATACCAGTCTTTATTCCTGCGTTGCTAAGATTTCTTATACATTTTTCAGCTTCGCTTACAGAGTGTCTTTTCTTCATAATCTTTAAGACTTTATCAGAACCGCTTTCAACTCCAATCTGAAACTCGTAGCATCCTGCTTTCTTCATTTTTCTGCAGAAATTCAAGTCCATTTCAGTTCTTGGAATTCCTTGAGCAAGCCATTTTATGTTAAGTTTTTTTTTAATTATTAAATCACAAACCTCTTCCAATCTTTTTAAGTTTCCATTCACTGTTAAATCTACAACGATAAATCTTTTTTTATTATTGTTCTTAACATGATATTTGAGCTCTTCAACAATGCTCTTTGGATTTCGAAACCTATATCCTGGGTTTATTGCTTTTCCTTTACAAAAGACGCAGTTGCCTATGCAACCCCTACTCCATTCAACTCTTAAAGCATCAGAATGATATTCATTCAAATCAAATTCTTCATAGGTAGGCCAAATATTTTGTTTATTTATTTGTAAAAGTTTTCTTTGTTTGAAAATATTATATTTTTTGTTTTTATAGGTTATAATTCCAGGAATATTATCTATTGACTTGTTTTTAAGTAAAGCTCTTGTTGCTTCATAAAGAGTTTCTTCTCCCTCGCCAACAACATAACATTCAATTAGTTCAGGAATACTATTTGTAAACCAACTTCTAGCTTCAGAAGTATTAGTTCCTGGTCCGCCAAGAAGAATTTTAATTTTTGGATTTAACTCTTTAATTTGTTTAATTATTTCAATTGTTATTCTTTCTTTAGGATCAACAACGTTGAATGCAATAATAGATGGATTCGTTTTAATTATTTTTTGAACTGAATTCTCAATTTTTTTCTTGTAAATCTGAAAAACCTTTTTGAAAGTTTCTTTGTTCTTCCAATAATTCTTATTTTCAACATGCCACAGATTTCTAAGTTTTAGAGGCGATAAGTTATATAATTCTATGTTTAAATCATAACAATTTACACTAATTTTTTTGTTTTTCAAATAAGAAGCTAAATATGCAAGTCCTGTCGGTGGATCTTCAATTCCCCAAGGAGGGGGATTGAAAAGTAAAATGTTAGGATTTGCGTTAATGATATCTTTTTGATCAAACAAGTCATATTTTATATTAAGCAAGTCTAGTTTATTCTTAACTTGCTGTATTCTATCAATTCTAGTTTTGAAGTCATTGTTTTTAGATGACCATTTAATACCAAGACAGTCTTTTTCTACGTTAATTCCGTATTTATTTGGATTTACTGTAATATCTGCTCCTTGAACTAAATAGGGTTGTCTGAAAGATCTTACAATATTAATAAACTCTTTATTTCTTTCTAAAAAATTTAAAGTTTCTTTGAAATCATCTTCTGTTTCTCCAGGAAAACCTATAATTAAATAAATTACAGTTTGAATGCCTGCTTTATAACAATCTTTTAGATTTTTTTCACTAACTTCAACAGTATTAATCTTTTTCATTGCAGATAATGTTTTATTTGAACCGGACTCAACACCAAATTCTAATCTATTACAACCAGCTAGTCTCATTTTTTTAAACAATTGAGGTGTCATTTCCTTTCTGGGAATTGCTTGACCAGACCAAAAAATATTCATTTTTGATTTTATAATTAAATCGCATGTTTGTTCAAGATATTTTATATTGCCATTAATAGTTGAGTCAGCTAATGAAAAATGTTTAACTCCCCTATTATAATGATATTTAATTTCTTTCAATCTTGGAATAGGAGGTTTTGATTTGTAAAAACCATTCATTGCTCTAACAGAACAAAAACTACAATTAGCTATACATCCTCTACTCCATTCAATATCAAGAGAGTCAGGATGAATATATTTTTTTAATGGAAAGCCAGAATATTTTGGAAAAGTTGTTTTCAAACTATTCTCTTGTTTTTCTTGCTTTATTAATTTAGTGATTTTTTCATTTTGATTTTTAACAACTCCAGGAATTTTCTCTGCTTCATTAATATTCAACACCAGTTCTTTTAATAATTTTTCAGAAGTTTCAACCACAAAAAAGTTAATCAAAGAAGGTATTTTCTCAAGAAAAAAATTAATTCCTTCTTTTGTACTTACTAATGGACCTCCAATTATTATTCTTTTGTTTATATCTTTTTCTTTTATTTTCTTTATAAGTTCAACTGCAAAAAAACCTTTTGGACTGGCTATTGAAAATCCGATAATGTCAATGTTTTCTTTTAATATTTTATTTGCAAATTCTTCAACTATTAAATCAAAATTATTTATTTGATCTTTTACTTTTTGAAAATTAATAATCCATAATTCATGATTATTCATATCCCATAAAAACTTTTTTCTCTTGTCAATGTTTTTATAGAGTTCAATATTAAAATCAAAAACTTTAACTTTAATATCACTATTTTCTAAATACTGTGCAATAGTTCCAAGACCTAACGGAGGTCTATCAACACCCCATGGTGGACAATTAACTAAAATAATTTCTTTTTTCATTCTAAAAACACAAGCTAACAATTATTCTTATGAGTCCTCGAAACTTATTAAATAGTATTTTGTAAATGCTTGGCTCAGTATCGGTATTTATGTTCCTGACTTCAACAGGCATCCCTAAATTTTCACAAATATTGACGATTTCGTAGGCTCTTTTATTTCTTATTTTATGAGTATTATTATGTGGTCCTTTCCAGAAAACTTCATTTATCCTTTTAATACCAAACTTCTCATGTTCTTTATTAATGCTTGATGTGGGCATTAAAAAACAAGTTGACACATTTGATAGTCTTTGAATATTATTCTTATTTTTTTTAAGAAATTCAATTGTCTCTTCATGATTTTTTTTTGTTTCTCCTGGAAAGCCTGTTATTATATTAATTAAAGTTATTATACCTGCTTTGCGAGATTTTGTAAGAATCTTTGTGGCTTCATCAGCAGAATATTTTTTTCTCATTAGTTTTAAAACATTATCTGATCCGCTATCAACTCCAAAAGAAATAGTTGAGCACCCTGATTTTTTCATTTTTTTGAATAATCCGGAGCTCATATCGGTTCTTATGACTGCATAACTGTCCCATTCGATTTTTAAATCTTTTTTGATTATTAAATCACACATTTTCTCTAACTTCTTTAAATTCCCATTACATAGAAGATCTACAAAATGAAACATTTTAATTCCATATTCATTATTCAGAAAAGAAAGCTCTTCCACTATCCTTTCAGGTTTTTTATGTCTAAAATAAGGTGATATAATGTAATCTCCACAAAAAGCACAGTTATTTATGCATCCTTTACTGGTTAAAATACTAATATATTTATCTTTGTATAAAGAAATATCAAAATCTTTATATTTTGGGTATGGAATCTTATCTAAGAACATTGGTTTGGGATTAGCGGGGGTTTTAATTATTTTTTTATTGATAACCACTCCCGGTATATTAATAGTTTTTTTATTTTGAATATCATTAACTAATCTATACGTGCTTTCTTCACCTTCATAGAGAACATAATAATCACAGATTTTAGGAGATACATGAAGATGTTTATATTGACTTGTAATATATGGTCCTCCAAAAATTATTTTTGCGTACTTATTTTTTTCTTTAATCAACCTAGCCATGTGTGTTGCAAATGTGATATTTGAAGGATTCACTGAAAAACCAATTATCTTAGTCTTAGTATCAATTATTTTTTTAGTATAAATTGATAGGAGATGACCAAATCTTTTCAAAAGTTTCTGGAGATATTCTGGATTTCCCATTTGGAATATGTGTTCTGGACTCCAAATACTCTTTTCTTTTTCATTACTCTCATGATAAGCCCAAATATTTGTATCAAATACTTTTACTTTAAACTTTTTACTTTTTAAATACTCTGCCAAATATGCTAATCCTATTGGTGGAGCATGAATTCCATCGGGCATACAAGTCACTAATGCAATATCTATTTTTTTAACCATTCTAAAATATTTTTAATTTTATTCTTAATAAAACTATTTTCATCTTTTATAGTTTTAACTTCACTAATAGGAATTTCTAATTGTTTAATTAATAATGCTGCTTTATTCACACGATAATTTCTAAGCTTATAGTTATTGTCTTTATTATCAGTCCATTTATACCAATAGTTTGGCATTGAAATATCAATGTTGAATTGTTCAGATTCTTTTTCTAATTTAGAATTAGAAATTGCAAAACAAGTTGCTAAACTGGGAATATTATCAATATAATTATGGGTTTCTTTAATCAAGCTTAATGTTTCTTGAAAATCTTTATTTGTTTCATTTGGAAAACCAACAATAATATTGACATTAATGTGAATACCTGCTTGCTTTGTGTCTATTAAGACGTTTATAGCTTCTTCTCTAGTAAAATTTTTACCCATTAATTTAAGAATCTTATTGGATCCACTTTCAATACCATAAGTTAAACCAGAACAACCTGCTTTTTTCATGAGTTGTAATAATTCTAAAGTCATCTCTTTTCGGATAATAGCATTTCCAGACCATTCAATATCTATTTTTCTTTTGATAAGTAAATTGCAGAAATCTCTAAGTTGTTTTATGTTTCCATTAATTAATAAGTCAAAAAATTCAAAGTTTCTTTTATTGTTGTTTTTAATATGGAATTCTATTTCTGAAACAATATCTTCTGCCTTTCGAAATTTGAAATTTTTCCATACAACCCAATCATTGCAAAAAACACATTTGTTGATACATCCTCTACTTCCAATAAGTCCTATTCTATCTTCAGTGTATTTTGTTAAATCGAATTCTTCATATGTTGGGAAAGGAAGTTCGTGAATATTTTGAATAATCGTTGAAGTTTTTGTTTTTATTTGATTGTTGTTTTTGTAAATAATTAAATTTGGAATCTTGTCAGTTTCCTTCTTCTTGATTATGGCAGTCACTAATTCAAACATAATTTTTTCACCCTCTCCTAGAATGTGGTAGTCAATAAATTTCGATTTATGAATCGGAGCGTCTACACCTCCAGTAATAATTATTTTATTAGGATTCTTTTTTTTTACACGTTTAATTACTTCCAAACTAAACTCAAGATTTGGTGTCATGATAGAAAATGCAATTATTTGATTATCAGAAGATAAAATTTCTTGACTTATTTGTTCAATAAACTTATTGAAGAATGAATGTTTTTTCCAAACAAAATTAGTCTTAATATCCCAATATTTCTGATTCTCTTCCTCTTGATGAAATATTTTAATATTTGCATCTAAAACTTCAGTCTTAATTCCTTTACTTCTAAGAAAAGATGAAATATAAGCTATTCCAATCGGTGGATATTTTACATCCCAGAAAGGACATATAACCATTAAAACTTTTTTTTGTGTCATTTTAACATTATTTGATGTGAGATGATTAACTAATTTTTTTTTGTTATACTTCACATTTTCCCACCAATTATCACAGGTTTTATAACAACCAATTTTCTCTGTGAATTTTTTACTCATTTCTAATCCGTTTTTCCGGAATTCTTCTTGTATTCTTCCACTCCAGATATCTTTAAAACTTTGCTTGTTTATATTTCCAACAACATTCTTTACTGCTCTACAGCAGGGCGCAACATCGCCGTTTGCCATAATCCTTGAAAAAACATTTCCAACATAACATTTCATCCCATGTAACATTTTGCTGTCATATTGTCCTTTTATTGCTTTTGGATTAGAAAGTTTTCTTATGATGTTGTCAATTGAATCAATTTTTATTTTATGATTTCTTTTTTCGATTTTAAGAAAGGTTGTTAGCAGTTCTTTTCTTTTTTCTTCGTTTAATAACAATTTGTCTGTTGCATTTTTTATTGAGTCAATCAGCGTGAAGTATATTTCATCAGATCCTACTTCTTCTCCGAATCTTATCATGTTTTCAATCTTATCATAATTCACGCTGGAAATCACATTTGCCAAGACAACTTTTGTTTTATTTGTTGATTTTTTATTTATCTTGCTTAAGTATCTCAAATTTTCTTTTATGCATTTAAAGTTGTTTTTGTTTTTAGGATGTGTTTTTTCATAAGTTTCTTTGTCTCCAGCCCAAATACTTACAGTAATATTATCAACACCGAGTTTTATGAGCCTTAGTATTTTTTCTCTATTAAGTAATGTGAAATTTGTTGTGATATCAAGCTTTAACCCTTTGCTTTTGATAAGTGATATTATCTTGAAAATATCTTTATGAAGAAATGGTTCACCACCGCCAGTAATTCTTATTTCTTTTGTTCCAAGTACTTTGAGTTCTTCAACAAGTTTTTTTATTGTTGAAAATTCTAATTCTTGTTTAAACCAATCAACTTCAGGTTTTTTATCTTCAAGTAAAGGAGAAAATGTCCAACAACCAACACAATTCAAGTTGCACTTATTTGTAATATCAATAGTTACATATCTTGGACATGGGATTTTTCTTTTGATTAAACTATGTATTGTTTCTAACAAGTATTTTTTTGTATGGTTGATAGTATATCTTATTCTATGCTCTTTTAAACATTCTTTAAATAGCTTTATTGGATTATTAGAGTTAACAATTCTTTTGTTTTTATGCTCTTGCCAAATTCTGTATGCATCTCGAACTGCTTTTTCTAAATATTCAGGCTTCAAATCCTTGTTTTTGATTACTGCCTTGAAGTTTCCATCAAAATCTTCGTCTTTTGTTGAGAGCAATAAACCTTTCTTTTTTAGTTCTTCATAATATTTTGTTCCTGGGAAGGGGGTTGTTATTGAGAACTGAACAGATTCAGGATTCATTTTCAAAGCGAAGTTTATAGTGTCTTGAATCGTTTTTTTTGTTTCGCCAGGAAGTCCAAAGGTGAATGTAAGATGAACTTTTATTCCAAGTTTTTTTGTCAAAAGAATATTTTTTTCAACTTTTTTTATATTCATGTTTTTATTACATGCATCCAAAAGCTTTTGAGAACTGGATTCAATCCCATACTTTAATGCTTGAAGACCTACATCTTTCATTGCAAGGAGAATTTCTTTATCCATCAAGTCAGCTCTGGCCATTATTGCCCATGGAAGATTGATTCTTCTGTTCTTTATTTCGGCACAAATCTCTAATATTCGATTTTTACCAACATTGAAAGTGTCATCGTCAAAATAAAATGATTTGAAGCCTTTTTTCTTCAAAAAGTCCATTTCATTAACAACATCTTTTACACTTCTAACTCGATATTTGTTAGGTTGATACATGAGTTGTGGCCAAGCACAAAACGTGCAGTTATAAGGGCAACCCCGTGATGCCCACAACTGAACAGAAGGCGAAGGAATGCTTCCTGGACAGTCATGATATTTTTTCATAGGAAGCTCCTCATTATAAGGCCAAGGAAAATCATCAAGATTTTCATGCAGAGGGTCTTTCAAATAAGAAATCATTTTTTTCTTTTTTTGAAAACTTTTTACCAGTTTTAACAAAGAAAACTCATATTCTCCAGCAATAATTGAATCCACACAATTGTTTTCTTTTAAGAAATTTTTGTCAAAAAGGTGCATTCCTCCAAGAACAATTTTTGCTTTTGAAAAACTTTTAATTTTTTTTACTAATTTCAAATCATGATTTAAAGAAGGTGTTGAAGTTTCGATAAATATTATTTCAGGATTGATTTTTTTTATTTTCTTATAAAAAGTCACATAACTAATGTTTTCAGCAACAGCATCAAGAATATATGCATTAAAATGGTTTTTTTTTAAGAGGTTTGTAGCATAAGCTAAAAAGAACGGAAATGGTAAATAATTCTCTTCTTCAGAAATTTTTAAGTGTGGCCATCTGCTTCCAGCACGTATGCCTTGTTTTCTCCCTACAAACCACGGCATGTTGGCTAATAATATTTTCATTTTCAGCCAAAAATATTGGACTTATTTAAAGTTTTATATTAGATTGCGTTCTGTGATGTATTTATATAACTTTTTTGCTATTAATTCATGCCCTAATTCATTCGGATGATTATCTATTGGTTCACAGTTTATTTTACCACTTAAAACATCATTTTTTTGAAATTCATGAATCATATCTATAAAATGAATTCCTAATTGATTTGTTATGTTTTTTAGAAGAGCGCTATTGAATTTATTGTTTTCATAATAAAAAGTCATATTATTTTTTGTTAAAACAGGCGTAGGAATATGTATTATTATTAATTCTGAATTTTTTTTATCAGATAAATTTTTTATTTCTTTTATTTCTTTAATTATTTTGTTCTTATTATGATTCAAACAAATAATATTTTCAGGGTTTTCAAAACAAGGATTTTTTTGGATTAAAATTTGATATGCTAATTTAAAAAATTTTGATGATAAAATGATTTTAGAAATTACATTTTTGAATTTGTATTCATAAAAAAGATTGTTTATTCCAATAATCTCATCATCTTTTTTTATGAAAATTGGCGTGTTTATATAATCATTAGAAAAGAATCCTAAAACTATTATACTTGTTTTAAAATCTGTTTTTTCTAATAATATTTTTTCTTGAAAAGAATTGTATCCAGAAACACCCAAATTAATGATTTTATAATTTTGCTTTTCATTATTCATTTGTTTAGAAAGCTTTACAGAATAAGATTCTTCAACACAAGCACCCTCAGTCACTGAATCTCCAATAAATAGTATTATATTTGGATTATTCGTTTTTTGATTATTTTCTTTAAGTTCTGATTGAACCTGTGTGCTTATCCACCCTAAGTCTTTTGAAAATTCATATCCTTCAAAATATAATTCTCTTAAGAAATTATCTTGTGTGTATATTATGTTTGAGTAATTTAGAAAATGATTTTTCTCAGTCCAGTTTAAAAGAATTTCTGTTATTATAAAAGCAAACATTATGCTCATAATTAAAATAAAAATTTTTAAAAAGATGGTTTTCTTTGTATTCATAGTAGTAAAATTTATTTAAAACAATTATTCAAGAGCAGATAATTGCATGATTAATGTAAAAAATATCAGAACTTTCTGATGCTAATCCAATATAAACTAATCCTTCTTTAAGGATTAACTCGCGGTTTTCTAAATTAAACACAAAGTTTTTATTTAATTCCGAGTTTTCTAAAGCAATAGTTCCTGCTCTTGTAAAATTATCTCCATCTCCCACATTAACTGTAAGTAATACTTTTTCTTCTTGGATTTTATCTAAGAAATTTAAACTTAAGTATGAAATGTTATTATTTGAACAAAATAGTTTTATTTCAGTGTATCCTTGTATTTGAGTTCCATCAAAGTTGTTTATTTTTGAGACTGAATTTTCATCTAAATTTCCCACTAAAAAGAAAAAATTTTGTGCAGTATTACTTTGACTGAAATTAAAAATGAAGCAAGTATGTTCATCAGAAATATTTAGTTCTTCAAACTCATCCGAGTCAATCTTAAAGTCATTTTCAATATACTCATACTGATTAAGTTCTATTTCTTCAACTAAATTAGTTTTATTACTGAAGAAATACAATGTTATAATTATTAGAAGACCAATAATAAAAACAATTACCAATGTTTTCAAACTTACTTCATCATCATCTTTAGAAGGTTCATCATCTTCAAAGAAATTGTTTAATCCTTTCTTGATTTTTTTCAACATAAAACAATCAAAGTGTTTATATTATTTAAATTTAACTATCGTTTTATATGCTTTTTCCAAATTCTTTGCTGTAACCTGCCAATTATATTCTTCTTCTGCTCTTTTTCGAGCTTTTTTTTCAGATTTTTTTTTGAATCTTTTATCTGTTAAAAATCTTATTATACCTTTGGCTATTGCTTTTTCATCACCGGCTTTCACCGCAATACCTGAGTCTCCAAGCATTCTTTTTACTTCTCCAACATCACTTGCAACAATTGCTTTTCCGGCTGCAAGATACTCAACAATCTTTAATGGACTTTTGCATTTTGTGATATTATTATCTTCAAATGCTGCAACACAAATATCTGCTGCAGCTAAGTATTTAGGAACATCATCATATTTTGTATAACCTACAAAAATTACTTCTTTGTCAAGTCCCAGTTCATGATTTTTCTGTTTGAGAGTTGGAAGATAATGCCCCCCACCAACTATCATAAACTTCGTGTTTTTGTATTCTTTTAAAACAAGTTTTGCAGCTTTTAAAAATAGTTCGGCATATTGTCCGCCATGCAACTGTCCAAGATATATGATGAATGGGCATTTAATTTTATATTTTAATCTTATTTCATCACCTTTATTTTTAGGATGAAACTTTTCTAAATCGGCGCCAACATGAGAATCAAAAATATTTTCTTTCGAAACACCAGCTTTTAAAGCTAGTTTTCGAAGATGATTACTTGCGACAGATACAGTGTCTGCAAGTTTTGGAATTGTCTGTTCCATAAAATTAATGTATTGTCCATAAATCTTTGATGGTGGATCCCAATTATAGATTGCATACTCCCAGTCATCCCAATCATAATGAACTGGTTTATTTCTCAAGTAAGCTGCGAAAAGCGCTGGAAGTGAAGCAATAGGAAAACATTTTTGAAAATGAATGATATCTGCCCATTTTGAAAGCTTATACATTCGACCAATGTTATAAGGCAAGTGCCATTTGCTTCTTTTAAAAGGAATTGTTTCAAACTCTGTATGCTTTTTTTTGAGAGTCTTTCCTCTCTCAGATGGTTGAAGTGGAAAATAAACTATTTTTACTTTATGGCCAAGTTTTACAAGTTCTTGTGCAATGAATGTTATTCTAATAGTCCATGGTTCTGAAGCTGAGTATAAATCATGCGGGTGAACCATTAAAATTTTTAGTTTTTTTTGTTTCATGTTTTTTATGATCCTGGAAAAATTTTGTGTCTTTTGATTTTTTCCCATATTAGAAGGAAGACGTCCAATGAAAGTGTTATGGATAGTATGAATAACAATGTGAAAAATTTGAAAAATTGTTTCATGTGATTTTAGAACAATGATTTTTTATTTAAATTTTTATATTAAAGGTTTTCGTAAGATTATTCACTAATTCTGGTTTTTCTGTTATAATATTTTTAAGTTCTAAAGAATCCTTTTCTAAATCAAATAATAACTGTTCTTCTAGATCATTAATATATTTTAATTTGTTGGTCCTAAGAGCAAATGTTTTTTCGTCATCGCCTTTTATATAAGCAGTTCTCTCTTGATAATCTTTATCTGTGATTAAGTTATAAAAATTCTTGCCGTTGATATTTATTTGATTATTTAATTTTAAAATGTTTAAGATGGTTGGATATAAGTCAATGCTTTGTATTTGTTCTTTTATTCTTTTGTTCTTAATCTTTGATTTTGGATTATATATTATGAGTGGTATTTTTAAATCTGTGTCATACAATGTACCATGATCAAAATAAATTTCATGTTCACCAAGACTTTCTCCATGGTCTGATGAAATTATTATAATAGTGTTATCTATCAGTTTTTCTTTGTATAAATAATTCAAAATTATTTTTATTTCATTGTCGATAAATCTAATTTCTCCATCGTATTGAGTTATGTAATAATCAAATTCAGTCGTGTTGAGATATGTTCCTATCGGAATATCTGGTATTTGTGTCTTTTTAACTTTTCTTGTTGGATTATAGAATTCATCTTTATAGAACGTTTCATTGTAAGGAAACTTTGGTCTGTAAGGCGTGTGGGGTGAAATGTAATGAATCCATAGGAAGAATTTGTCCTTTTTCGCTTCGTTGATTAATCTTATTGCCTCTGCCGTTACAAGCTCATCATCATTAAAGTCAAAAACCTTTTTTTTATCAAAACCTTTTAGCACATTTGTAAAAATTATATCATTATTAATAACTGCCCGAGTAGTATAGTTTGATAGCTTAAGAGTATCGGCCAGAGTTATGAAATCATGCTGAATCTTGAAATATAAGAATTCTCCTAAGCTTGATAGTGTTGGATATTGCCCACTCATAAATGCTGGGAGCGATATGCATGTTATTGGGCCGTTGGCAATAAAATTTTCAAACAAAACCCCTTCTTTCGCAATTGAATCAATGGTTGGTGTTGTGTTTCTTTCATAACCATAACAACCCAAATGATCTGCTCTTAAGGCGTCCATGGTTATCAATAGAACATTGCAATCTTCACATATGAAATTTTTATTTGTGACTGAGTTGCTTGTTTTTGTTATGACAACTGATAATTCAAAGATAATCAACATGATTAATAATATCTGGACAATTCTTTTCACTCTTTTTTTCATGTTATTTTAGTAGAAAAATTTATTCAATGTAGCCTAATGTTCTTAAACGATTTATAATCTCTGCTTTTTGTTCTTCTGATTCAATATCAGAGTCAAGTGCAACTTGATTATTTATAGTTATTAATTCATCATCTAACTCTTGAATTTCATGTTTGGAAAAAATTGCTTCTTTATTTATAATTGATATTAAGAGACTTGTAGTGATTATTAGAAGCAAAATTGTTATTATTAACTTTTTCATGGATTATTTATATTTGTTCTTATATTTAATCTTTTGCTTTTGTCTACACAAAATTAACATGTTTTGGGTCTTTTTTCAAAAGATAACTTAAGAACTTGTTTGCTTCATCAAACCAGCAGGGCGGACATTTTTTTAGGTTCATGTTTTTTATGAACTTGGCTCTTTTTTTACCAAACCAAATCTCGCTAAAGCTTTGCTTGTATATTGATCCTAAGTTAAAATGAGTGAAGTTTTTTGTCCAGCAACAAGGATAAACTTTTCCATTTGCAGCAATAACTGCTGTAAAATGTTGGTATAAGCAGGTTTCATAATCTTTTTGGTTTTTTAACGCTTCTCTTCGATCTTTAAGTCCGAATACTTTGAATTTTTTGTCCTCTAATTCTTTCGTTTTTTCTAGCATTTGGAAATATTCTTTGTAATAAGGCTCAAGGATGTCTTTTCCATCCAAAGTTTGAACAACAGAATATCTAATATTATCAACCCCTAGTTTCTTAGCCATAACGGCAGTCATATATGCTTCGTGATAGTTTTCAGGTTTTGTAAGAAAAGATATTCCTATTATTGCTTTTTTGCAGGTGTTTCTAATTAGCTTTATTTGTTTTATTGGAATACTATTTTTTGTTTTTTGAACTTTTTGATATGTTTCATTTGTTGCAGCATCGACACTTACTCTTATCCATCTTGCATTCTTGAAAATCTTCACGTTTCTTTTATTGATAAGAACGCCGTTTGTTACCAACGCAAATTCCAAACTCAGATTTTCAATGTGTTCTACAATTTCTTTAATTCCTGGATGAATCAAAGGTTCACCACCGCCTAAAAGGAGAATTGCTTTAACACCAATTTCTTTTCCTTCACTTATTAATTTAATTATTCTTTCAGTAGAAATTAAGTCCTTTTCTGAAAAATCCGTTCCTTTTCTTTTCAAAGGGTTTCTATGTGTGCAATATGAACAGTTATGATTACATCTATTCGTTAAGTCTATTTGCATCTGAACAGGTGCAGGTGTTTGCCCAGCTCTTAGTTTTTCAAGTCTATCTGTGTGGTGTGCTGCTTTATAGGGAGAATACTCTTCTTTTATCATGAGTATTTGTTTGTATTATAGGTTTATTAAAATAGTTTTTGGTGTGTTTTTTCTAAAAAATATTTAAACCAAGATTTTTTTATTGTTTTTTGAAGATGAAATTTTTGTTGAATATTTATGATGTCATATTTAATATTGAAGGTTATTCTAAAATAGTTCAAAATCTTAAGAAGGATTTTCAGTTTTTTCTTTCTGAAAAGATGTTGGTACGAAATATCAATCTAAGAATTCATTTTGAAAAACCAGATACTTCTATTTTGCTGAAACAAATGATTTATTCAAGAAAGGATTATTCTGTTTTTTGGTCTCAAAAAAAGATTTTCGTTGTTTATGATGCTGGACTTTTAGCAGTTTTTGACTATCAGAAAGGAATTGCAGATTTATACTCAAAAAATTTTGATTTATTGTATGAAATATCTTATCTTTTTATTCAGTCGATGATTGGGGAGTATTTGGAAAAAAAGAATTTATTTCGTATTCATGCAGCAGGGTTTTCTTTTAATAAAAAAGGTTTTCTGCTTGTGGGTCAGAGTGGTTCTGGTAAATCAGCTTTATCTTTGAATCTTTTGAAACAGAAGGATTTCTTTTTTTTATCCGATGATACACCATTAATCTCGTTTGATTTTATGCTTAATCCTTTTCCTATCAGGATAGGTGTCTCAAAAAAGTCTTTAGAATCTTCTTTTTTTAGTAAGAAGCGTATTTTTATAAGACGAAAATGGGATGACAAAGTTCTGTTTGACACTTCTAATTTTAAAAAAAACATTGGAAAAACTGTTATCTTAAAGAAAATTTTCTTCTTAAGAAAGACAGATAAAAACCCTTATATTTCTAAAGCAGGAATTATCTCGTCATTTTATCTTCTTTTCAAGCATTTGGTTTTAGGTTTAGGAACCCCGCAGGTTTTAGAGTTTGTTCTAAAACCTGAACTCTATGAGAATATGAATAAATTAGTGATTATTTCAAAGAAACTTTTTTTATCTTTTAGAATACTTTGTTCTTGTGAATTATCATTTTTTTATACGAATAAAGATTTTTCTAAAAATATTTCTGTCTTAAAACAAAATTTATCTTAAGAAAGGCTTTTATAACTCTTTTAATTTCTGTTTTTTCATGCTTGAAAAAAAAGATATATCAAAATTGATATTTACAGACATAAGAACTCCTAAATTTTCTGATGAAAAAGAAATTTTCTCAGAGTTTCCGCCCGGAGGAATAATTCTTTTTCATGGTTATCAGTATCCTGGAATTAATATTGTTGAAGAACAATTGGATTCCAAACAAAATATTAAAAGTTTAATTTATAAATTGAAAAAAGAATTTGATAACCCGTTGATTGGTGTTGATTTTGAAGGGGGTAAATCAGTTAAAAGACTTCAATCTGTTTTATCTGTTGATAGTCCAAGTGCCAGGGAATTATTTTTAGAGTATATTAAAGGAAAACAAAAAGATGTTTGTTCTTATCTTAAGAAAACAGCAATAGAAATAAAGTCTTTGGGTTTTGATTTTATTAATGGTCCTGTTTGTGATTTACCACCAACATATTCGAATTGTTATACTATTTCTGCTTTAGACAGAGCTTTTGGATCAACTGATGATTACTTGGATGTTTCAAATATTATTAAAGATTATATTGAAATATTTACATCTCAAGGAATTTCTTGTATTGCTAAACATTTTCCAGGTTATGGCGCAGTTAAATGCTCTTCTGACGCACATTCACATAGTCCAACATTAGATGCTGTTAGTGAACAAGAACTTTTGGTTTTTAAATCAGCTGTTCAAGCAGGTGCACTGGGTTTGATGACATCTCATGTTTTATTCAAAAACTTATCTGATGATATTGTGACTTTTAGCAAAAATGCAGTTTTGAAGTTGAGAGAAAAAATATCTTATAACGGGCTAATATTCACTGATGATTTAACATTAATGACCACAGGTCTTTTAAATGGCAGTAATTATTATTCATCAAAACAAATTTTGGACAACACAAATAAACATACTGACGAAAATATTTCAAGACTGATTGATAATGCTTGGAAATCTCTAAATGCAGGCCACATAATCATTGCAAGACAGGTTGGTGATACTAAGAGAATTTATTTAGGCATAATAAATAATATTTATGAAAAATTAAGTTCTGATTCCTCAAAAATCAAACAATTGTTAAATGTTTATGATAAAGTCAAATTAAAATCATCATAAGTTATATAAAATGAGAACTCTTCTTTTTCTTTTAGCATGATTTTTTTGAAAACACTTTTATTTTTTATAATTTCAGGATATCTTTTTGTTCTAGCGTCTTATCTTCTTGTTAGAATTTTTTGTTTTAAAAAACATAGTCTAAAAACAAGTTCTTTTATTCTATTATTTTTGGGAATTTTATTCTTCTTGTTTCCTTTCTTAATTGAACTATTGCTTTTTTTAAGATTTTCAAAAACACTTTTTTTATTATCAATTATTTTTACAGCCATATTGTTCTTATTTTATATTATTAAGTCTTTTTTTATGATTTTTCGTATTGTCAAATTTAAATTAGAAGAAACAAATTTCAAAACATCATCTGTTTCTGTGATAATTCCTGTTCACGGAAAAACCGCTTTTGTTAAAAACTCTGTAGAGTCAATTTTAAGAAGCGATTATTTGATAAAAGAAATTCTTATTGTTTTTGATGAACCACATGATCCTGCAATAAAATTATTAAGAAAACATTTTGGTTCTAAATTAAAATTTGTTAAAAATCTTGGAAAAGGTAAATGGTCTGCTTTAAACACAGGTGTGCAAAATGCAAATGGAGAAATAATTGTGTTTGTGGATTCAGACACGATAATTTGTCAGGATGCGATTTCAAGACTTGTCAATCATTTTTCAAGCAGTGAAATTTCTGCTGTTGCGGGTAATATAATTCCTATGAAAAAAGATCTTTTTTCAACTGTTTTGAAAAAAGAGTATCTTTTGAATTTTTTAGAGAGACGAATTATCCCTTCGAAAAACATGAAATCACTTATTGCCGGAAACATTGGTGCTTTTAGAAAAAGTGTTTTTTCAAAAATTAATTTTACAGGAGAAACACTTTGTGAAGATTTTGATTTTTCATTAAGATTTCAAGAAGCAGGTTTTAAGTCTGTTGTTGAACCAAAAGCATATGCATTTGATAACACACCTTCTTCTTTTAAGCTTTTTTTAAAACAAAGAAATAGGTGGTATAGGGGTGTGTTTCAGGTATTATCAAAAAACAGATTTTCACCTTGGCTTTATATAAATCTGAAACTTTTGCCTGTCATTTCACAAATGATTTTTTTATGGCTTTTAGTTTTCTCAATTCTTACAGGAAAAAGTTTTTTATTTATTTTTTCAATAAGTCTTTTTTTAGTTCATTTGTTCATAATCATTGTTTTTGGCAGAAAATTTTCAAGCCAACAATCCTTATTTAAAGAATTTTTATCTTTCATAATGTTTTTTGTTTACTTTTATTTTTTGAATTTTTTAATGATTATAATCGCCATTGAAGAATTTTCAAAATTTAAGGTTTCATGGGAGAGAATATGAAAAAAATAATTCAAAAAATAGTAATTAAAAGTAATAACATAAAACTATTTCATGAATTAAACAAAAAAATTTATTTTTTTGGATTAAAAATTTTTATCAAGATTTTTAGTAAACTTCCCTTAGTTTCTTCTATTTATCTGAGAAGAAGTATGTTAAAAAAAGAGATAGTTCCCGGTAGTAGTGATGTGGACTTGGCAATAATTATTCAAGATACTGATTTAGAACAAGAAAAATTATTTATGAAGCGGTTCTTAAAAAAGTATTTTTTGCTGAAAAAAATATTTCCTTTTCTTGGAGAGGTTGTTATTCTTTCAAAATCTGAGATAAAGCGTTGGTTGAAACATGGCGGTTCACATTCAAATGAAGCTTTGGAAACTTGGAAGTTGCTTTTTGGTAAGAAGGTTATTTTTGGAAATCCAAAAAAGAATCTGAAGAGTGAATTTTCAAGAGCAATGACCATATATCTTCATTTTCTTTTAAAAGAATATTTAACTAATGATTTGGATAAAAATTATTGTCGTAATATCTATAAATATTATGAAGAAATCATAAAACATTTAGAGGCTTGTGGCTGGAAAAAAACTTCTGATTTTAAATTGTTGGATAAAGATTTTAAAAAATTAAAACAGAATAATTTTTTCTCAAAAGAAAGCGAGGAATTCATTCTTCGAACACTTTGTATTTTTGTTAAACCTTTCAAAAAAACAGCTGAAAAAGTTTTGAAGGGTTTTAAGCCACAAAAAAAGATGGAACATTTTAATTTATGTTTTGATTATCCGCAGGGGAAATTTTTGTTGGAAAAAATGGTTCCTTTTTTTAAGGAATCTCATTTAAAACTTTCTTCTTTTGTTGATGACTTTATGTTTTCTTCAGCAGGCTATTCTCGTTACAAGTATCGCTTTGATGTTATTTTAAAAAATGATTTGTCTTTTGAAGATTTAAACTTATTTTTTAAAGGCCTTAAATTTTTGTATCAGAAACATAAAAAGTTTTTGGTTCTTGATTACTGGGACTCTTTTAAACCAGTTCAAGTTTTACCTTTAGAAGCATTTAATTTTAACTTAGTTTATGCTCATGGTTGGCCTTCTTTGGAGTTATTTTATCTTGAAAAATATGGTTATTCTTTTTATAATAAAAAAAGGGATTTTAGAAGCTTAAAAAAACTCTTTGACATTAGTGGCTTTAAAGCAGACATTTCTTTTTTTCCAGCCTATCATCGTATGCTTGCACAAAGTAAAAATAAAAAAACCAGATTATTACTTGAAGATTTATTTTTTGGTTACATTCATTTTTCCAATGCTTTACAAACACATTCTAATATTAAACTAAGAAGAAATCTTGAGAAGCTTTATTTTGAAATGTACGATGTATTTTGTAATTTTTATTCTCAGATAAAAAAAGATTTATGATTTCCATACTTCAACGATTCTTTTAATAAGTGATTTTGTTCTTGTGCAAGGAAGCATACAGATTTCTTTACATTGTTTTGATAATGGAATTATTTCTTTTCTTTGTTTCAATAATTTTTTTATTGAATCTACTTGTATGTTTCCAAGAGTTGGTAATTTAGAGCAGGAATAAGTTGTTCCATCAGGAAATACATATAAGCGGTTTTTAAGGTTGCAAGGATTTTTTTTAATAGTCTCTTCAGGTTGAAAATAATATTTTTTTAAGTTTTTTAGTTCTTTTATGCTGTTTTGTATTCTCGGGCCATTTCTTTTAAGCATTATTAGCCTGTCCACCACTTGATTAAATCTTTCTTCATCCTCTTTTTTGAAAAGAAGACTGCTTATGAGTTTATTATTTGGATTGTAAGATAATCCCAAAAAAGTCACGCTATTTAAAGAATTTTGTTTTGCAAACTCTAATATTTTGGACAGTTCAAAATAATTTTTTTTTGTTATAACTGTGTTGATTAATAGTTTTGTTTTATGTTTAATTTGTTTTAAGTTTTCTATCGCTTCTTTTATTTTTTTTAATGAAATAATGTTTTTTTTACTGACTGCAAAACTTTTATTCTTAAATTGAGCTTTCATATCAGTATTGTTTTCCATAACTGGTTGAAAAACTATGTTATCACAATCATTTTTTTCAGCTAATTCTAAAATTTTTATCATGTTTTTGAAATTAGAGTTCATTATTGTAAAATTAATTCCAATACTTGGTTTTTTTTTTCTGTATAGTTTTATTAATTTTATACTGTCTATAATGTTATTATAACTATCATTACTTCCCCTAATATTATTATGAATTTTTTCTGTTCCATCTAGAGAAAATGTAATTTGTGTTATGCCAGAATTAACAATTCTTTTGGCTAATTCTTTTTTTATGTTTAATCCGTTGGTAATAAGAGATATTTGTTTAACTTTATTTGTGGAATATTTTATTAGTTCAAAAATATCTTTTCTTAAAAGCGGTTCTCCTCCTGAAAAAATAACATGATTGATGCCCATTTCACTAATTTCATCAATTGATTTTTTTATTTCATTAGTTGTTAATTCGTCACTTAATTTTTTTGGAGGATGTTTTCTAATATCACACATAACACATTTTAAATTGCATCTGTTAGTTAGAGTGAAATATGCGTGGTCTGGAATTGATATTGGTTTGTTTAGAATTTTAGAAATATAAAGATTCATTTGTTTTTTGATTGTTAATAGTTCTTGTTTTATTTCATCAGTCATTTTTTTAAATATAATTTACAATATTTAGTAAAAATATTTTTTATTGATTCTAATTCTGGTTTAGAAAAACAAGCTTGAAGACAAGTGTGTTTACATTGTTTTATTTCTTTTCTTGCTTTTTTTGCTTTTTTGGAATACCAAGAGTTCTTAAGTTCATCGTCAATAGTTCCAATAGGTTTATCGCAAATAAAAAAAGATATTTTTTTTTGGTTATTTATTATTGGTATAAAAATAGTTTTAAATCCTGCAAAACATTTCCAAGATTTCAAATGGCCTGTTTGATTTTTTTGTCTATAATACTTTTTTATCAAGTTTAAATCAGGATTTTTATAAATATTAATTTTTCCCCGGTATAAATCTATTTTTTCTATTTCTTGATCCAATATTTTCAAGTTTTCATCTTTTACCCAAAACTTTGAAATAGATTTATCATTAAAATTCATGTTGTTATTTGCTAAAGGTTGAAAATTGATTACATCAACACCCATTCTTTCAGCAAATTTTGTAAGGGAAAATAGCTCATGAACATTTTCATTCATGATTGTACAAGCGATTCCGATACTTGGAGAAAAATCATTTTTAATTCTTAATTTTTGAATTTTAGCTATGAGATTGGTTGCTTTTTTAAATGAATTTTTACCTCTAATTAAATCATGGGTTTTGTTTAGACCATCAATAGAAATATGTACATGACTTAGTTTTGATTCAAATATTTTTTTAATATCATTATTTGAAATTAAAGTTCCATTTGTTGTTACTATTGTTCTGATATTATTATCAGAACAGTTTTTTATAATATCAAAAATATCTTTTCTTAAAAATGGTTCTCCTCCAGTAAAAAGTATTTCTTTTATTCCAAAATCTTTTGCTTGCTTAATAATATTCATTAAATCTTTTTTTGTTGGTTCAAACTTTTTTGTTCCATGTTTATGAATTTCGCACATAGAACAGTTAAGATTGCATCTGTATGTTAAGCTTATTTGAATATTATCTGGGCTTACAAGCGGATAATTTATTTTTCTTGAAAGCCACATTCCAAAATCTTTTATTATTTCCATTTATCTTTTATTTAATATTTTGAAGTCTTTTGTTTATTTCTTGCTTAATTAATTTAATTTCTTTTAAAGCTTTTTTTTTATCAGAAGAGTCTTTTTTTTTGAAAAATAATTTTATATTTTCAATTTTATTTCTAATATAACTTTTTATTTCCATTTTTTCCTCGCAAGATTATTTTTTAATCGTGAAATTATTGTTTTTATTTTTCCAATCTTGTTCTCAAAATTATTATCATAACAACTCATCAAGCAGCCTGGACAATTTCCTTTTCTAACTTCTTTCCTGATTTTTTTATATTTGTTTGAGTTCCAAATATCAATGAACCTTTGTTTGTTTATATTTCCTAAAGGCTTATCTGACATTGGAAAACAAGGAAGAACATCTCCCATGTTGGTTATTGATATCGTTTCGTATAATGCGTTACAATCCTTGTTTGGCTTTGGTTTTAGCTTGTTCTGCACCATTAAGCTTATGTTATTCAAATAAGATTCCGGATTGGTGTTTATGTGGAATTTATTTGCTAAAATAACTACTTGTTTTATTATTCTTTCAAGTTCTAAACCTTCTTTTTCTGTTATGAAAAAACTATCATTCTTTTTATCAAGAAAATCTTCGCTAAAAGGTTGAAATCTGACAGTTGTTGCACCAACATCCTTTGCTAGTTTTATTACTGATAAAAGCTCTTTATAATTTTGTTTACAGACAATTGTTGCAATTGTTGTTTCAACATCCACTTTGTTAAGGTTTTTTAATCCATTAACTGCTTTTTCAAAAGTATTTTTTCCTCTTAATTTTTCATGGGTTTCTTTATTTCCATCAATTGAGATGTTTATCACGTCAATTCCAGCAAGTGCTAGTTTTTTGGCAGTTTCTTTATTGATAAGAATGCCGTTAGAAGTTATACAAACTTTTAATCCTCTCTGATTTGCGAATTCTATAAGTTCAAAAATATCTTTGTGTGTAAGTGGTTCTCCTCCTGAAAAGACAATGTTTTTGCATTTTATTTCTTTTAAATTATCAATTAAATCTTTTATTTTTATTGTAGGTATTTGCAGATAGTCTTTTACTTTAGGAATGTCACACATCATACATCTCAGATTACATTTGTTTGTAATTGATACTATTGCTTCTTTTGGTCTAATCATTTTGCAAATTCTTTTTTTATCATATCTTCATACTGCTCTACCAAATAAAGGCTTTTATTTACATATTCTTTTTTTTCTGATTTTGAAAGCTTTGCTTTTTCCAAATTATCAAAAAAAATTTGAAATATGTTTGTTAAATTATCTGCACTTGGCCTGGCCCAACAAGTCTGGAGACAAGGTTTCTTGCATCTTTTCATAAGTTCTCTTGATAGTTCTGCTTTCTTAGTGTTCATACTCTCTTCAATAGTCATTGTTTTTATACTTCCAAACTCTCCTCCGCAACTTTGAACAAATCCATTTGGTCCAATATCTATGAATTCTAACGGGTTACACTTCCAGTTAGTGTTTCTTATAGTTTTATCAAAGTATTTAACAAACCAATAAGGATTGTGTAAAAATTCAATCAATCCATTTTTTTCTTTGAATTCAACAAGTTTATCAATTTGTTTGCGTAGAATATTGAGTTTTTGTTTCGGAACCCACATACTTCCTTCTCTTTTTGTATGTTGCATATCAGTTTGAGAAAGAATGACCGGATGATATATAAGACAATCAACGCCTATTTTTTCTGCTAGACTCGCAATATTCTCTAATTCATTAATATTTTGATTCATAATGGTTGTCCAAATAGAAATCTGTATATTGCTTTTTTGTTCTTTTTTTTCTTCTACTAATAGCTTTAAACCTTTAACAGTTTTTTCAAAGCTACCTTTCATACCTCTTATTTGATTATGAGTTTCTGGTTTTGATCCATCTAATGATACTGCAATTCCCCACAAGTCAGATTGAATGATTTTCTTAGCAGTATTTTTGTTTATCAACACACCGTTAGATACTAATTCGGTGATAAGTTTAAGAGATGTTGAATACTTTATAATCTTAAAAATATCTTTTCTTAATAATGGCTCACCGCCAGTAAGTTGTATTCTGGAATCTGCTTTCCATGATGCAACTTCGTCAAGAATTTTTTTAATTTCCTTAAAACTTAATTCATGCTTTCTTAAAATCTTTGATACTCCACACATTGAACACTTTAAATTACACTTATGAAGAAGACTAATATATATCCAATGGGGTTTGACTAATGGTTTGTTTAGTAACGCGCCAAAATAATATTTCATATCAAGTTCAAAATCTTTGAAAAATTTTTTATTGCTCATTTTTTAACTGTTTCTATAAAGCATGGTAGTAAACATGGTTCTTTGCATTCTTTAACTAATATTCTTGCTTTTTCTGCTTGCTTTGAGTTCCAAACATTCTTTAATTTTTGTCTGATATTTCCATAAGATGTTTTGCAAGCAGTGATATTGCCATCATTTGATATGAGCATTGTTTTTGTGGCTGCATAACATTTAACATCTTTTGGTGTTAGCTTGTTTCTGAAATATTTCTTAACTAATTCCAGTTCTAATAATGAGTTGGTTATTAATTTTGGGTGTTTTTGTTTTAATCTTTTTATTTGTTCAATTGTTTCATCCAAATCTTTAAGTCTTTTTTTAGGAATCCAGAACTTTGACTCTTCTCGCTTGTACATGCTTAGATTATTGGATAATAATGGTTGAAATTGTATAGAATTTACATCCAACTTTTTAAGCATCTCAACTAATAGTTCAAGTTCTTCCAAGTTCTCGTTCATTATTATAGTTATTATTCCATAATTTATAGTTGGATGTTTTTCTTTTAATTTTTTTAATCTATTCAAAGTATTAAGTGTTTTTTTATGAAGGCCTTTTTTCCCTCTGATTAAATCATGTGTTTCTGGTTTGGCTCCATCGATTGAAATAATCAGAGATAAGCTGTTATTTATCAGATATGGTTTAAGTTTTTCAAAGATTTGTTCATTAAAAGTTCCATTTGTTAAGATTCCAACATGATTATTGTTTTTTCTAACAAACTTTAAGATTTCAAAAATGTCTTTTCTGATTAAAGGTTCGCCGCCCGATAACACAATGTTTTCAACATCCCAATCAATTCCTTCTTTGATTATCTTTAAGGATTCTTTTGTTGTTAGCTCTTTTTTTGTGTCTTTAACAATGTCACACATCTTACATCTTAAGTTACATTTGTGTGTGCAATCAATTATAAGAAATGTCGGCTTTGCAGGAATAGTTGTCTTTGATTTTTTCCAGTATTCTTTGAAATTTCCAATAGCGTATGCTAAATTGTGTAAGGCAAAGTAACTGGTTAGCTTTAAAAAATTAATATTAGACTTGTTGTTTCTTCTTATCTTAGAAGCCCATGTTAATCCAAATAAAGGTGTTTTTAGGAAATTTCTGATATTAAAAGTAAGAAAAGAAAAATTGTTATTAATGTTAAGATTTTTTAATAAAACATGATCTGGAAAGATTTTTTTCACCATCAAGTTACCTTGACCATAAAAATAAGCTTTCTTAATAAATGATTTTAACGAAGGATTGATATTATGATACACAACTATTTCTTTGTCTTGAATCATTTCAACATTATTTGTGAGTAATCGCCAGCCAAATTCTAGATCTTCTCCTCCTGGTAAAGGAAAAGTTTCATCAAATTTAAATCTATCAAAAACTGCCTTTTTAAAGGAAACATTGCATGTTGGAAAGTAAATGAATTTTTTTACTCCATTAATTTCTTGTACTAATGCTTGATTTGTTAAGTACTGGGTCACAAATGTTGAAACATGATTGTTATCAACTTTTGTTAAACCACCAACAACCAGTTGTTTATGTTTTTTGTGAGTATTAACTATTTTTTTTATCCAATCTTTTTCTGGAATGCAATCATCATCAATAAAAGCGATAATGTCACCTTTAGCATTATCGATGCCAAGATTTCTGGCAGTTGCAGGACCTTTATTTTCTTGTCTAAAATATTTTAATTGTTTATATCTCATCACATAATCTTTAGTAGTTTCTGCTGTTTTATCGGTTGAACCATCATCAATAACTATTATTTCAATTTGAGCATCATCTTTTTGTTTAAGAATTAAATTTAAACATCTGATTAAATCATTACATCTGTTAAACGTTGGAATTATTATTGTTATCATGTTTAAATATTCACCAAAAACCTCTTAAATTATGAATTTTAATCCTTATTTTAATGTTTTCGTTGTTTCAGATACTTTCCACACTACAAGATTTTTTTTAGTGCAGAAGTCAATAATTCCCAACAGCCTTCCTGTGCTTTCAAGTATCATTGCTATTATTAAGAAGGGAATGTTTTTGAAAAACATTTTTTCTTTTAGTATTGCCATTAATATTTTAGTTGATCTTAATGTGGATGCTTCATATTTTTTTCTTTTTCTTAGTTCTAAATGTCCCGCATATATTCTTCTTCGTTGTCTGATAAATTCTTTTATTGTTTCAGGTCCTCTATTGTATACTGCGGCTTTTGGTTCGTAGACCAGTTCTAATCCTTTTTTCTTTATTATCGAAGCAATTTCTTCTTCATCGACAGCAGTTAGTGGTATTTTATTCATTACTTTTTTGAAAGTTATTAATTCACCGAACTTAGGCTTACTTTTAGATATTTCGTGGTGTAATTGCCATTGTAATTGGACTATGAAATCCATCAGTTTATTATTGTTTTTTAGAGGCACGGGTTTTCCTCCCGCAATCCCTATTTTTGGATTAATTAGTTTCGAGCAGAGAATTTCAATGGTTTCTTGTTTGGGTATTGTGTCTGCGCTTTCAAGAACTAAAATTTTACTTTTTGCTTTTTTCAGGAAAACATTTATTGCATGACTCTTGCCTTTTCTTTTTTTTCAACAATCAATTTTATTTTTTTGTTTTTTTTGGAGAAACGTTGTACTATTTCATTTGTTTTGTCAGTGCTTCCTGATGAGATAACTATTATTTCTTTAATATTTATTTTGTTTGTTCTTTGATTGAGAAGTGTATTTAGAAGATTATCAATGTTTCTTTCTTCATTATATGCCATTACACCTATAGATACATTCATTTTGTAGATAATAGATACATCTTGCTCTTAATAAATATTATGTTAGAGGTTTTTTCAAAAAATAATCACTTTCTTTTCTTTTATTCAAACTAAACTTTCTTTTCTTTGCCATGAGAAAAATGTTTTTTTTAAGAAACACTTTCAAAGTGCTTACTAATTCTATTTTGTCAGTACTTTCTCTATTGCTTCTAGAAATGTTTTGCATTGTTAATTGATTCTTCTGCTAGTTTTAAGTTGTTTCTTGATAGAATGCGAATTAGTAAATAGTTACAACAAGTCAACTGACTAAAAAGTTTTGTTCCGTGTACATAGAATAAAATAGCTAAAAATCTTACACACATATAGAAACATTTATAAATGAGTTGTTTTTTACTTAAATATGAAAGACGCGATTAAAAAGTGGAATGTGTGGTGGTGGGACATAAATAAATTAAAGGAGACTATAGGAATAGAAAGATTTGTATTATCTAGTATTCTTAAATTATTGGAATCACCTCATATTAAAGATATAATTGGTGTAAGAAGAGTAGGGAAAACTGTCTTAATGTATCAAGTTATTTCTTATTTATTAGAAAAAGGAGTTAAGCCTGATGAAATACTCTACTTAAACTTTGATGACCCTGAATTGAATGATTTACAAGAAAGTATAACAATTTCTTTAGAATTAAACCCTGGAATAAAATACGTATTTTTAGATGAGATACAAAATATTAAAGATTGGGAAAAAATAATCAGGGTTTATTATGATCAAAAAAGATTTGAACACGTATTTGTTTCAGGCTCTTCAGCTTCCTTGATTTCTAGAGATGTAGGACGAATATTAACAGGAAGACATATAACAACAATTGTGACTCCTTTTTCTTATAAAGAAATTTTAAGCTTTCGCGGTATTGATATAAATGATCCTAGAACAGAAAAAAAAATTTATTATTTGGAAAAATACATTTTAGAAGGTGCATTCCCTGAAACCATAGACAAAGACCCTTGGATTAAAACCCAAATATTAACTAATACCTATAATGATATTATATCCAAAGATGTTATCATTAGATTTGATGTGGATTCCGAGATAGTGAAGAAAATTTGTTATTTTCTTATGACTAATATTGGTTCAGAGTTTTCCTATAACAGTATTGCGAAATCTTTAAATATCCATTATGATACTGTAAAAAAATATGTTCCTTTTTTTGAAGAAGTATTTCTAATAAAGATTGTTCCTTTTTTTTCATGGAAGACTAAAATACAGCTTAAAAAAAATATGAAATGTTATGCCATTGATACTGGATTAAGAAACACAGTTGCATTTAAATTTTCAAAAGATTTTGGAAAATTAGCAGAAAGTGTTGTTGCTATGGAGTTTATGAGGAGAAATAAAGATGTATATTTTTGGAAAGGAAAAAAAGAAGTTGATTTTGTAGTTAAAGATAAAAATAAACTACAAGCGATTAATGTTACATTTTCAGACAAAATTTCTATGAGAGAAAAAGAAGGGCTTAAAGAGTTTAAAAGTAAATATAAAAACTCAGAATTGATGATAATTACAAAGAATAAAGAAGGCAAAGAAGAAGAAATTAAATATGTTCCTTTGTGGAAGTGGTTGTTGGGTTAAAAGGTCAGAAAGCAGGAAAATATATTTGGGAATTATTAAAAGAATTAAAAAACAATGCCTAACGAGAAATATAAATTGATTTTTTTTAGGTTTAATCCATCCTAAAAACAGGATTAACTTATACAAATATTTGTATTCTTCAGCATATACTTCTGATATTTTATGAAAATTGATACTAGAAATAATTGGGTGACTTTTATGTTTATGTGTAAATGTCGGTATAATTGTTTGCGTAAACAGTTTGTTATGAATGATTGCGAAGAAGCGTTTAGAGAGTTTGGTTTTGAATTTGGAGAAATTGGTTTGGCTTTGAAATTATTCTAGCTTTTTCTTCTTTTTTACATTAGGCAAAAAACTTTCTTTGGAAATTACTGTTTTGCCAAGACGTTTTTCAATATTTTTTCTTGTTTCAAGTGCTACTTCACCGCCTTCTTTAGAAGATTGTTTACATTCTTTGAATCCCTGAGAATTATTTTCTTTTGTGATGTCTGTTGTCGCCTTTTCTCCAATCATTGTTAAGATAAGCTCCCAGTCTGTCATGTGGTCTCGTAAATTCTGGTTTTTCTTTTGTAGTTGTTTAAATTCTTTGTATTCTCCAATAGTTTTTCCAAAAGTTGCTTTACTAATTTCGTTTGTAAGTATTGCAAATTCTTTTTCTGTTTTAATGTCTCTGTTTTTCCATTCATCGGTTAATTCTTGTCTTATTGCAATTCCTCGCAATCTTTTATCTATCCACTCTTTTGGATACCCTTTGAGTTCATAGTATTCTTTGATTCTATCTTGTCCTAGTTCTGGGTTTTCAATTTCTTCTATTCTTTCATAACCAACTTGTGCCAACCATTGTTTGAAAGGTTCTGCTTTTTTAGAAGGAATCGATTGAATTATTCTAAATAAAGATCTGGTATTTGCACAATCAGTTAATCTTTGTTTTCCATCTGGTGCTTCCAATTTCAACTGTACACAATTTGTGGACAATTCAATTCCTGCTTCTTCTTCTCGTTTTTTGAGCATAGACCAGTAATTTCTTGGATTGGAGCTATCAGTTAATACTAGAATTATGTCAATTACAGAAAAATACCATTCTTCTTTATACCATACTCTTCTAATCTTTCTGTCTTGAAAAACGACAATTTTGTTTTTTTCTTCCATTTATAAATAGGATAATCCTTATTCTTTAAATATTTTGAGGGTGTTTGTCCAGTGGGTAGTGGAAATCTCACGCGTTACTCTGAGAGCCTACTACACCTTAATTTTACACCTAAGTGTGCATTTCCCAAAAGCGTCAAAAACAGCTGAAATTTTTTGAGTTTATCTTCACTTAGTTGTTTCCTGACACTTCAACTCTGTTTCGTTACTTTTATCAATAAACTTTCTTTGTTAAAAATCTTCTTTCAATTGCAGAAAAGAAACATTCGAATAATTTGACTAGAAATATGTCTCTTCAAAAATTTCTTTGAAATGTTTTACTTTATCTTCTGTTAATCTATCTGTGAATAGATCTAACTCTTCGATGAATTCTTCTGCTTTGTTTATCATATCTTCAACGTCGTTCTTTGTTATTTTGAATTCTGTGTAGTATTGTTTATCTACTCGTTCTTGTTTTGCAAAAGAAATTTCTTTAGTTTGTTAATAATTCTTTCAATAATTTGATTATGTGTTCAAATTCTAATCTGTTACTGTTTATGTATTCTTTTTTTACAAAGACTCCATCGTATGAAACTCTGTTTCTTACATCTTTTAATTGGTGCATTATGTTTGTTTCGTATTCATAGTTCGAAAATTCTTTTTTGAAGAAGGATATCAAGCATTCGTGGTTGTTGGATTTTAATCCGTTTTTTAGCAGTAATGCTGTTAATAGTTCTTTTATCACTTCATAATAATCTGTTGCTATTATTGATGCTGTTTCTTCATCCAGTTTAATGTCTTTTAATACTTTTAGTCTTACATTGCACATTCTTATTATTGATTTGATTCTTTCTTTATCAGGTTTTATTTTTTTTATGTGTTCTTCCTCACATTCTTTCCAGTTCATTATTTCTTTCATAGTATTTTTAGGAATCCTCTTAGTTTCACTCCGTTTATGATGTTGTTTAGCAGTTCTGGTGATAGGTTGTTTGGGTTGTTCTCGAACAGGATATTTATTTTGTGTTTTAGTTGTTTTTCGAAGCTTGTTAGGTCTGTTTTTGTTTCTTTCGCTTGTATGAATATGTCAATATCACTGTTTTGGTCATATTCTGCTTTTGCAAATGAGCCGAATAAGATCATACATTTAGGGGTTGTTTCGGTTTCTAGGTAGTTTAATAATTCTGTTTGTATTATTTTTTTTAGGAATGCTTGTCTTTTGTGGAATCTATATAATTCGTTTGTTTCATTTGCTTTGAAGCTTATGAATATGTCTTTTTTTTGTTTTGTTATTAGTTCTTTTTTGAGTAAGTCGTTTATGTGATAACTTATAGTGGTTTTTGGAATATTTAATATTCTTGATAGTTCTCTTATGTGAAAGTTTCTTGTTGGCTGTTCAAAAAACATGTTTAAAACTTCTTGTCCCATTTTTTAGTCCAATTGTCCTAAATATCAGGACATTTATAAAGTTTTTGCTTTTTAATCGTTTTTTTGAAAACAAATAACAATAATATTTTGCTTAAGATGCCGAAAAAAACTATAATTAGAAATAACTAAATTTTTTTAGAAAAGTTTTAATAATTGAATAAAGTTTTATTCATCATGCCTCTTTTGAACAAACCTGTTTTCAAATTATTCTTGACTTTTTGGATTATTTATATTGTTTTTGCGCGAATTGATGGTTGGCCTGAAAACTCTCGTTTGGACCTTACCAGAGCTATTGTTGATGAAGGACGATTTGAGATAGACACATATGCTAACAACACTGGCGATAGAGCTTATTATAATGGTCATTACTATACTGATAAGTTTCCAGGAGGATCTTTTATTGCAGTTCCTCCCTACTTTGTTTTTAAGT
>Ga0180007_10000714_pt1 | contig 51934 bp, 43 predicted proteins | sample MM_PC_MetaG_FD_121122 | JGI IMG/M metagenome (GOLD analysis project Ga0180007, IMG submission 121122) | Groundwater microbial communities from the Aspo Hard Rock Laboratory (HRL) deep subsurface site, Sweden - MM_PC_MetaG | ecosystem: Environmental > Aquatic > Deep subsurface > Groundwater... | reverse complement strand
GGTTTAGCTCAGCTGGGAGAGCATCTGCCTTACAAGCAGAGGGTCGGCGGTTCGATCCCGTCAACCTCCACCATGCCGAAATAGCTCAATCTGGTAGAGCAACTGACTTGTAATCAGTAGGTTACGGGTTCAATTCCTGTTTTCGGCACCATTCTGCGAATAAACAAAAGTAACATTGTTCTTTTGTTCATACAAGAAAAGATGGCTAACCTCCATCTTTTTTTGTTGATTATCATACATTGATTTCAAATTAAGAAATCTTGAATATGCGACTTTACAAGCTTCTTCAATATGGAAATGAGAATGAGAGTTATTTACATTAAGATGATTCGATATGACCTATTTTTCACAAATTTCTATTGAAACCCGAAAGACAAAAATCACATCATCAATAGTTATAAATAATATACAGTCTTTTATTAATATTATTTTATGATATAATTACTTTATTATAGCAAAGCATCTGTATCCATATTATATTCTTTTCTTTGACGGAGACTGAAGATGAAAAAACTAATCATTGTCCTTTCGATTATTGTTGTCGGAAGTACGATAACAGCATTTACACTTATAAAAAGGAACCAAAGAATTGAAAATGACCTTGTCTATACAAATTTTCTGAGTCAATTTCCAGATTTAGAAACATTCGATGAACTCTCTGTGTTGGAGCCTGCTTATCCTCATAGCTTAGGAGTAGAGTCTACAAACGGAGGATATATTGATCGAAGTGAAATTGCTATTCCGGGCGAGAGATACACCGAGAACTCAACAGCAAAATATTTCGTTACTGTAGTTAATGACCTAAAGTCTACTTTTGATTCCTTGTATGATCAATGTCCGACTTTTACGGAATCAACAAATAACCATTGCAAAGTAGTCTACCACAAAGATACTTCTTATGAAGTAACAACAAAGTATGTGTATAGAATGGAACTTAATGAACCGTTTTCGGTCTTTGAAGTCTATTATCAAAATATGGATAGTAATAGGATATATTATAAGAGGCTTATTGTTGATTATACTATCTCCGAATCTCCAACCTATAACTATACATTCATGTGGGAAAATTCCCGAACTATGGAAACTGAATTTACTTTGGTTTATGAAGTGAAATTAGGAGACCATTTCATTCATTATGGGCATCAATTTATAGGGGAGTATAATTACGTATCATTATTAGGTTCTGATAATCTATTTAGTCGTCAAGATTCGATTTTTCTCGAGACGAGTAATAGTTATTCTTTCACATATTACGATCAAACAAATAATGCCGATATTTCAATTAACTTTTACAGAAATGATGATGATGAATTAGATTATGCTATTGATTCTATTGCTATTTTAGATAGTGAACTACGCACGGTATCAAAGACATATTATAATCCAAGTGGAGAAATTACCCAAACTACATATAACTTATTATTTCTTGATGAATGGAATCAACTATTGATTCATCAAGATGATGATTCTTGTACTATTTATCTAGATGATGTGATTGCTAGCGAGAAAGAGGTTCAAAATTGCTTTATTCGTAACGGGATATTAGAATTTGATATTTATCCTGACGAAGGAGATTTAGATTCGTTTGGACTCAGTCAGTCTTATTATTCTGAAGACTTCCTTGCTAATGTCTATTCTTCAAATTTGGATTTTGATTATTATAGAACGATATTTGAGGATGAGTTCATGGCGCAGTATGTGAATTATATGGTGCCGGCAATTTCGGAAGAAGTATATCTTAATTTATACAAATAGATATTTTCTATTATTTTGGTTGTTTCTCGCCTAATTGATGGACAAATTATTTTTTTTATCCTTTGTTCGGTTTCCACTTAACCCCTCTTTTTTTCTATATTTTATTATGATATTATTATGTTCAGGATAATGGATTAATTGATTCTTTAAAATGATTTTTCAAATACAAAGTGAGGCGAAAGGAATGAAACTGAAAAGGATTTTGAGTTTGTCAATTTGTGCATTTCTCTTGGTATTGAATTTGCTTGGTTGCAGTGATATTCAAAGCGATTATTATGAAGTTCATGTCATTGTTGTTGATGAAGAACTATTTTATTACATCAATCCAGATGATGGAAAAGATACTCTTAGCGCTAAATATTTAGGAGTAGGAGAATCTCAATTCATCTATTTGTATCAACCAATCGAAGATTCAGAATTTAGCTATGAGCAATTTTTCACAACAATACAATCTCATTATGTTGAAGAAGATGTTAGAACTGGAAAACTATATGTCTTATCTACTGATGAAATCGACAATCAAATCACTCAATTTTACATTGACAAAAGCGTTTGGGAGTCCAACCAAACATAAAACATAAATATAGACTTAATTTTTTCTTGCGCTCTAGATGAAGTATAATATAGGTTGACTTTTCATACGACACGGAGCCACACAAATTAGGATTGGGAACACAGTTATATTAGGAATTCTAATATGACTTTTTTCTTTTTATCGATGTAAATCAAAAAAATAAAATTAGGTATTGTGTTTTACACAGTACTATGATATTCTAATAATGTGTAAGACACAGTAAGGGTGAATCTATGAAGAATATGCTTCTTGAACATAAAGGGAAATTTGCATTATACTTGGTTGCTTGTTTATTTCCGGTGTTCAGAAATTTAGCACAAATCGTTATCGTATCTCTGATTTTTGAGATTGTGCAAAGAAACTCGATGAGTTTTTTTTACTTGGTATTGATTATTGCAATTGTCTACTTAATTTTAGATGGTGCCTTTTTCGTTATTTCAAGATTGATGAGAATCTCCTATATGAGAGACATTTTGCTATCACTAAGAATCAGAGCGTTTGACAAAATCATTAAGATGAGTTACAAACAGTTCAATAAACAGTCAAGGGATGTATATGCATCAAATCTAATAAACGATATCAATACGTTTGAAAACTCATTCTTTGTATCTTTGATTAATTTTATCTTTCGAATTGCGATGTACGTCTCAGTTATGGTAATCCTTGCATTTGTCAATTGGCAATTGGCACTCATCATTTTCGGAGTATCTATATTTGTACTTGTTGTTTCGAAGCTTTTCGAGAAAAAGACTATTTCACTTCAAAAAGAGGTATCCACTGCCAATGAAGAGTTTACTGTCAATGCATCCAATGTTTTTACTGGGCTAGAAATCTTGAAATTGAACAATATGGAAGAAGCCTTCCAGAAAAAAAACAAGAAACAGATTGCTGCTTTGGAGGGCAAAAAGTATTCATATAACGTATTTACTTCGTTCCAATTGAATTTTAACGCTACCATAGGGTATTTTGTTTTAATTGGACTAATTGTATACCTAACGTATCAAACTCAAGCGGGAGTTGGATATGGTTTGATGATGTTGACGATTCAACTCTCCTCTTCCGCAATCTTCCCTCTCGTGAACTTGTTTCCTTTGGTAAACGTCTTAAAATCCTCGAAGGCCATATTTGAAAAAATAACAAATGAGGAAGCTGTAATTGAAGAAGAAGAAAAACGCAAACCATTCGTGTTCAAAGAAAAAATCGATGTGAATCAGGTTAGTTTCGCTTATGATGAAACACCGGTTTTCAAATCGATTCATTTCACATTGGAAAAAGGAAAAAAACATCTTGTCAAAGGACCGTCAGGATCTGGGAAAACGACCCTATTCAAACTGTTGTCACATATGCTTGACGACTACGATGGAAACATTATTGTCGACGGTACAAATATGAAACTGATTTCTTCTACGTCTTTTAACGAAAAAGTATCTTATGTGTACCAAGATGTCTTTCTTTTTGAAGCGTCTCTAAAAGACAACATCACCCTATTCAAACCATACACAGACGAAGAAGTATATCAAGCGTGCAAAAAGGCTGGGTTGTTAGAATTTGTTGATTCTCTAGAAAACGGAATTCATACATTGATTTCGGAAAATGGCAAAAACCTGTCTGGAGGAGAAAGGCAAAGAGTTTCAATTGCGCGAGCGCTCTGTAAAAAAGCTGAGATTATGTTTATCGATGAGGCAACGTCCTCTTTAAATGATGAACTCGGAAGACAAATTGAACAGACAATTCTGGATTTGGATTCTACAGTAATCGCAATCAGCCATAAATATTTTGATGGGATTACGGACCAATACGATGTTGTGTTGGAAATTAAAGACGGCTATTTGACTAAGTATGATGGGCTAGAGTACTTTTCGGAGGCGGCTGTATGAAAAAGAAAATATTGTATTTTAAACAACTATATCTTGCATTGTTGATATTTATATTGTTCGCGTTTATCAATTTCAAACTTTCCTTTGCTTTGTATGATTTAATCAATATTGCTCTTGAGGGAGAATGGGGCTTGTTTTTAGATCAAGCTAAATTGGTAATGCTCTTTGCAATATTGTTATTGCCGGTAAATCTAGTCACATCTTTTGTCAAAAGTTTTGTGGTAAGAGACGCGATGGTTCATATGAAAGGCGATTACATCAAAAAAGTATTTCAAAAGAATATCAGCGAATTTCAAAGCGAGAATAACGCTTTGTATGTATCCGCGTTGACAAATGACTTTAATCTGATTGAAAAAGACTATGTCGAACAGATAATAAATATGTTGGAAGGGTTTATTAACTTTGCAACCTCCATCTTAATTATCCTTTTAATCAATCCATTGATTATTTTAATTGGAGTCGCAATGATTGGACTAAACGCCGTCATTTCTGTTCTTTCTTCAAAACCTATTAAAAAGCATAACAAAGAACGGTCGGAAATGATGTCAAAATATGGTGGGTTCATCAAGGAAGTCCTATCCGCTTTCCATATCATCAAAACGAATGATCTGGAATCTCGGATTACAGAGACATACCATTCAGAAAGCAAAAAAATCCAAGAAAAGAAATACGTCATCGACAGAATAATGTCTTATGTATATGCAATCCAAAACATGAATTTCGGAATTACTTTTTTAGGGCTGATGTTCTTTGTGTCTTTCCTAACTCTCAAAGGAATAATTCTGTTTTCGGGAGTAGCGGTAGTTGCTCAAAATATTGACAACATCATTGGCCCGGTTGCGCAATTCTCGGATGCGCTTCCAAGAATTCTTTCAGTGAAATCACTGTTCGTTCGAATTGAAGAAACACTTAAAAACCAATCCGTATTTGTTGAAACGAAATCGTTTGATGGATTGAAAGAAAGCGTCGAATTCAAAGCCGTATCATTTTCATATAGCGACAACATAGTATTAGACAATGTTGACATACGTTTTGAAAAAGGGAAAAAGTATTTGGTTGTTGGACCAAGTGGTGGAGGAAAGTCAACCGTTCTTCGTCTGCTTAGAAAGTACTTTTCACCAAATAGCGGAGCCATTTATATTGATGGTATAAATTTAGCTGATATCAAAAAAGTAGACTATTTTTCAAAAATTGCGAACATCGAGCAACAGATTTTCTTATTTGAAGAGACATTAAGAAATAACCTGACGCTCTATAAAAATTTTAGCGATACTGAAGTAATGGATGCAATCGACAGGGCGGGACTCATTGAATTCGTCAAATCACACCCGGATGGACTTGAGCGAATGATACTCGATAACGGTAAGAATATTTCAGGTGGAGAAAAAAGTCGAATTGCAATTGCTAGAGGTCTATTGAATCAAGCAGACATCATCTTTTTGGATGAAGCATTTGCATCTTTAGACTATGAGAAGGCAAAGGAAATCGAAGAACGCTTACTGTCATTAAAGGATGTAACAGTTGTGAATGTAAGTCATGTGATTATAGAAGAGAATAAAGATATGTATGATGAAATCATCTATGTAAAGAACCATATGGCCACTTGTGTTCCTACACTTACTGCTCAACATTCGCAACTTGAATCGGTCAATTAAGAAGTGCTTGTGTAGTACAGGGTTTATGTTTCACGAATAACAAAGAGTCAAAATGGAAATGAACTCAAAAAAGTAGACGCTTTTATAAGCAGTCTACTTTTTTAATAATCTTTAATATATTATTCACCTGATTTACCGTAATTGGACAAAACTCGAGCAGATGGATCACCTACTTGGCATCCCGGCCATTCCTTATTTGGCATCCAGAAGTCCTTCACCATGCTTGAATGACCTGAGTAATGCCGTTCGAAAATTTCTCTATATAATAACGATTCTTTTGTGAAAGGAGATGGATTTGTATATATTTGACATAATTGTATAAATTCATCATCGGTATATACTGCATCTGCATACTCTTTCAAACAATCTACAAGCGAGTGACCTATGGCATCTGAAAATGCAGCTTTTTCTCGGTATAGTATCTCTTTTGGTAGAAAATCCCCTTCAAATGCCTTCCTAAGCAAGTATTTCCCTTGATTGTAGCTGTTCATTTTGAATTTAGGCGGAATCCTCATAACATAAGATACAAATCCGATATCTCCAAATGGAACTCTAGCCTCTAGACTATTGCTTGCTAGGCATCTGTCTGCACGAAGGACGTCATACATATGAATTTCTTCAATTCTTTTCACGCATTCTCTTTGAAACGCCTCCGGTGTCGGAGCGAAGTCCGTATATTTATATCCGAAAAGCTCGTCACTGACTTCACCCGTCAACAATACTTTAACATCTGAAGTCTCATGAATATGTTTTGAAAGAAGATACATTCCAACGCTCGCTCTGATCGTGGTTATATCATAAGTCTCCAAAGCGATAATGACTTCTTCAAGAGAGTCAAGCACCTGTTCTTTTGTTATAATGACTTCTTCGTGTTCTGTATTAAGGTATTTTGCAACCTGCTTTGCATATTTTAAGTCAATAGGATCTGTATCCATTCCTATACTATATGTTTTAATTTTTTTGTTCAAATGCCGTGAGGCAATGGAACAGACAAGAGAAGAATCAAGCCCTCCACTCAACAGGTATGCAAGGGGGGCGTCACTATCCATTCTCTTTATCACCGACTCTATTAACCTTGTGCGAATCTCTTTAAGAATGACTTCAAATGAATCATCGACATAATGTGTGACATCCAAAAAGTCTGTGAATTTAGTGAAATTTCCATTCTTATAATAGTGTCCTGGCGGAAAAGGAATCACTGTATCGACGATATCAATGATTGCTTTGGCCTCCGAGGCAAAAACTATTTTTGAACTGGATTTCAATTTCCCGTAAAATAAAGGGCGAATTCCCAAAGGGTCTCTTGCGGCTATCAGTCCATCAAGAGATGAATCATACAATACAATCGCAAATTCAGCATCGAGCATCGAAAACATTTCGCATTTGAATTGCTCATATAATGGCAATAACACTTCACAATCGGAAGCTCCTTTAAAATCGATAAGAGAACAATATTCATTCTTTAATAGTTTGTAATTATAGATTTCAGCATTCGCAACAAGAATGTTGTTTCCATACACAAATGGCTGCATTCCGGTTTCATGAAGATCCATGATTGCTAGTCTGTTGAACATGAATACATTATCCTTATATTGGATAACCGAAGAAGAATCAGGCCCTCTTTTTGTGATCTTTTTCAAACCGGATTCCAAGCCTTTTACTTCCATTTCAGATACAATGATTCCACACATAATATTCCTCCTTATAAATAAAAAAAGTGATTCATCCCTAGAAAGGGACGAATCACTTGATCCGCGGTACCACCCAAATTGCTTTAAAAAAAGCCTGCTTTACTTTCCGATGAAAAGTCGCAATTGATAACGGCATGCTCCCCGACTTAACCTACTTGATTTCTCTTTCGATAAGTAGCTAAAAAGTGTTATTCATTCAATCTTTGGTCTCTAGCTTGCACCATCCTAGATTCGCTTTTCCATCGAAATTGAATTACTTCTCTTTCTCAACGCTTTTTTATATTAGGACGATTATATCATAGAGAAATGAGTTTTCAAGTTGAATTTAAAAAAAAGATAAATATTTTTTTACTATGCCTATGAAATGATACTTCCTTTTACAGTTTTTTCACTTGGGGAACATGATTCTTTCTTGAGTGAGTGGCTTGATAGTGATATAATAAGATAATGATTTTTTTGAGGAGATATTATGTTCCTAATTACAGAAAAAAGAGCATTGGCACCGAAAGTATCGTTAATGAAAGTGAAAGCGCCATATGTCGTGAAACATGCTAAACCTGGTCAATTTGTTATTTTAAGAGTCGAAGAAAATGGCGAACGAGTTCCGATGACAATCACTGAAGCTAATAGAGTCGATGGAACCATTACCATTATTTTTCAAGAGATTGGCGCGACTACCTTTAAAATGAATCAACTGAATGCAGGAGATTACCTGCATGATTTTGTCGGTCCGTTAGGCCGAGCATCCGAGCTGGAGGGATTAAAAAAAGTCGCTGTTGTTGGAGGTGGAGTGGGTTGCGCCATTGCTTACCCCGTTGCGAAGGCTCTTCATGACCAAGGGGCAATTGTTCATACGATTATTGGTTTTAGAAATAAAGATTTAATATTTCTTGAAGATGAATTTAATCAGTGCAGCGATATGTTAATTGTTACTACCGATGACGGATCGAACGGTAATCAAGGATTTGTCACTAACGCTTTAAAGAAACTTTTGGAAAGCGGAGAAAGATATGATGAAGTTTTTACCATCGGTCCGCTTCCAATGATGAAATTTGTCAGTTTAACCACAAAACCATTCAATATCAAAACCATCGTTAGCATGAATCCCATCATGATTGATGGAACGGGCATGTGTGGTGGGTGCCGTGTTACTGTAGGAAATGAAATGAAATTTGCTTGTGTAGACGGACCTGACTTTGATGGGCATCTCGTGGATTTCGACGAAGCCATTAGAAGAAATCAAATGTATTCTCCTTTTGAAAAAAGACAGTTGGATGAAAACTGTAATTTATTGAGGGGAGTAAAGCATGATTAACTTATCTCTTAAAAAAAATGAAATGCCATTACAAGATCCGAAGGAAAGAATCAATAATTTTGACGAAGTATCCTTAGGTTATTCGCTTGAGCAAGCGATTGATGAAGCGAAAAGGTGTCTTGCATGCAAACATAAACCTTGTGTTAAAGGTTGTCCAGTTGAAATCGATATTCCAAGATTTATTCAAAAAATCACTCAAGGAGAAATTGAAGAAGCATATCAAATCATCGGAGAGTCCAGTTCTCTTCCTTCGGTTTGCGGAAGAGTGTGCCCACAAGAAACACAATGCGAAGAATTATGCGTACGCGCAATCAAGGGAGAATCTGTTGCTATCGGAAGGTTAGAACGATTTGTTGCAGATTATCATCATAATAACAAGCATCTCTTAATCGAGCATGTCCAATCTAATAATCACAAGATAGCGGTTGTTGGTTCTGGCCCTTCAGGTATTTCCTGTGCTTACGATTTAGCTCAGCTAGGGTACAAAGTGACAATGTTTGAAGCCTTACACATCCCAGGGGGAGTTTTGGTTTACGGAATTCCAGAATTTAGATTACCCAAAGAAATAGTACGTACTGAAATCAAAACTCTTCAAGATTTGGGCGTCGAGATTGAAACAAATGTAATTATTGGAAAGACACTTTCAATAGAAGATCTGTTTGAAGATGGATTTGAAGCGGTATTCATAGGAACCGGGGCAGGATTACCTAAGTTCATGAATATTCCTGGAGAAATGTTGAATGGAGTGTATTCCGCAAACGAATTTTTAACACGAGTAAATTTGATGAAAGCATATCATCAGTCCAGCGCGACTCCGATTCAGATGGCCAAGAGAGTTGCGGTCATCGGAGGCGGGAACGTCGCAGTTGACGCAGCTAGGTGTGCAAAAAGACTTGGTGCGGAAGAGGTATCGATAGTTTACAGAAGGTCAATGAAAGAACTACCCGCAAGATTAGAAGAAATTGAACATGCCGAAGAAGAAGGAATCATATTCAAATTATTGACAAATCCTGTCCAAATCATTGGAGATGAGAAAGGATATGTTCAAAGCATTGAATGTGTTCAAATGGAACTAGGTGAACCTGACTCTTCAGGAAGAAGAAGACCTCTTATTAAAAAAGATTCGAATTTTATAATCGAAGTCGAATCAGTTATTATGGCCATAGGCACAACTCCAAATCCTTTAATTACTTCAACGACAAAAGGACTGGATACCAATTCATCCGGATGCATCATTACCAAAGACGATAGTGGTAAAACATCACGAGAGATGGTCTTTGCTGGTGGAGATGTGGTTACAGGAGCAGCTACAGTTATTTTAGCTATGGGAGCGGGAAGAAAATCTGCACATGCAATTGATATGAAAATTAGATCCTTGAATCAAAAATAAGATGGAATTTCCATCTTATTTTTTATAAAAACATTTTTTGATTTATGTGTTTATTTTATCTCCAAATTTGATATAATTAATTTGAAGAGAAACGAGGTGAGTAACTTGTTTAAAAATCCGATTACTAAAAACGGTGATGTTCGATATTTCGAAATATTCAAGATTGCTCTAATCTTATCTTTCGTTTTTGGACTAATAACTATGTTTACCAAAACGACCATAAATTGGAATTCAGAATCTAGCATTTTCATCATCAATTTATTCGTTACTCTCTTATCTATGCTTTTGCTTATTAATCTGTATTTTGATTATGAGGAGTTTGTCATATACCTTAAGACTAGATTATCTCGTAACTTTTTACAGAAACTACATTACAGATTTCATATTTCATCTATTGTCTTAATCCGAAAAATCAGAGATTTATTTATTATACCAGCAACCACATTTAAATTTAGAGTAATGCGCTGCTGAAAACCTTCCGTTTTAGATCAAGTATTCTAAAATTCGGAAGGAGAAAAAATGATAGAAAAATTTAAAAGCTTCATGGGAAAATATGAGGCTATTTTATATGCGAAAAAAACGAACCCAGTCATTGAAAATAAAATTGATGTTTTGAAGAACGCCTTGATTTCAGTTGCGATTTTTTCAGCTGTTTTTGTTGGTATGGGATTTGCACTAAATGTAATTGAGAACCTAAACTATGTGTTTCTTTCTTTAAGCACGACGGTCATAGGTTCTTTTATTTTATATTTGTATAGAAGTGAAATATTGTACAAAAAGAAAACTAAAATTGAATATGACCATCAAGTGATAATCGTACACAAAGTCATTTCCATTTTATCAATCCTACTATTATCAAACTCATTGTTTTTCTTAATATTTCTTAGGGATGTATTTAATATTATCAATTTAATTGTTTACGCTGTTTTAGCTATCATGTTTTCGATAATGCATTACGCAAATGAAAATCGAGTCTTATTTTTGTATCATTATCCCAGAATGAAGGTAGCATCATCAGCGTTATTACTTTTTGTTCTGTATGTATCACTATTTTCATTGTTGCCAATTCAGAATATTGCGCTAAATTATACCATTTCCTCAATTATCATTTCTTGCTTGATTTTGATAAAAAAAGCTTTCTTTTCAGAAGCAATCTTTCCCAAGGTAATCAAACCGGTATTCATCGTAAGCTTATCAATTTCGATTATTATCTTTGTATTTAATAGTATCGCTGCACATAGAATCATTCTAGGAAGGGAGTCACCACTAGACATTCAATTAACAACAAATGTTATATCTATGGAAAATTCGTTTGCGACGGATGAATCTAATACTTACTTAAGAAATTTGATTCAGGCGAATAACCAAATATATCTCATCTATATTGAGTCAATCGAAGTATATACCCTAGATATGGCATATATTGAGTCTCTTGATACTCCGGAGGACTCTCAGTCTTTCTTGAAGTATAATGATCGACTTGGATATGTAACTGATGAGATAATGGATTCCAATTTTAGAGGTCTTTACCTTTATTATGAGGGTGAAGGATTCAGATTTGAGCAAATGGTAGATGGTAGCCCTACGGATTGTGCTTTTTTCGAATATGAAGGTAATATATCATGTGCGGAACCATACTCTGCTTTTTCAACAATCATTACAGGTGTAGATTTGACAGATATCTTTTCCTATACTTGGGAGTATCTTCCACGAACTGTGCTTGAAGATTCTTCTATCTTTTATATATCAGACGAATTACTCATTTATGAATCTAATAACTATTTGACTTCTGTTAAATCCAATTTTCTTCAAGATCAAAGTTATAGTATGAATCGAGTTCTTGTTTTTGAAGATTTAGAGTACAGAGTGTATGAAGCAACTAATTACTTGAATACAGACAAGGCTCCATTATTTGTAGTGCCTGTTGAGAATGTAGAAGTGAGGAAATTTCATTATGATGGAGATTTTTATAGAATCATTGCTGAAGATGAATCCGGAGAAAGGTTTTTGTATACCTTAAATTCGAAGGGGAAACTGATAAACATCGCTGATATTGGGTATAATTCTATATTTTTTACCGAGCATCAAGTTTTTTCTTATAATTGGAGAGAGGACTATGTTCACTTACTCACTTTCGATGCACCTGGAAAATACATTATTTTCAATGATTCATTAATCTACACGGATTTATTTTTCGCATTCGCACTACTTTCAATCATTACATACCATCTATATTCAAAGAAGACAGAGTAAATTAATGTCTTTACAGCAAACCGATACAAAGTAATTACAATGTATCAATTCAGCTTATATTATGTTAAAATTAACTGTCGACTTTTAGGTATATACCAACATATATGACTAGGTGAGGTGAATAGATGTCAGCTACGATAGTACAAGATAAAAAAACAAAGATGATTCTATTCGAAACACCTATTTGGAAAGGTATCGTTAGACTTAGTTTTCCTGTGTTTTTAGTTAACATCCTTAAAACCCTTCACGACCTCGTGGACGGAATATTTTTAGGTACCGTTCCTGATGTGGATGGAGTATCGATATCGACATCCATGCAAAGCGCAATCGGATTAACATGGCCAGTATACTTTATATTCATTTCATTTGGAATGGGACTCAGCGTTGCGGGAAACGCTCTGATAGGACAATATATCGGTAAAGGTAACCATGACTATGCAAACCGGTATGCATCAAACGTTATATTGCTTTCTGTATTCTTAGGAGTGGCATTTACGGCAATTGTTTACTTCTTTACACCTCAGATTTTGCTTTTGATGGGCGCAAAAGATTTAGAATTGCAATACGCAATAACTTATTTGCGAATTAGAAGTTTTGAGTTGCCTTTCCTGTTTCTGTCTTTTGGATTTCAAGCCGTTAGGCAAGCTACAGGGGACACAGTTACTCCTGTTTCAATTAGCGCATTCTCAATTCTATGTAATATTATCCTTACAGGTATATTTGTCCTGGTTCTTGGTTGGGGAATTGCAGGTGCAGCAACAGCTACTTTGATTGCGAACGTCGTGATGATGCCAATCATTTTATACTATTTGGCTTTTTCAAAAACAGGGATTAAAGTGCATATAAAAAAAGAAGTGTTCGATTTGGAGATATCAAAGGACATATTTAAAATTGCTTTGCCGGCGTCTTTAGGACAAGCGATCCAAGCAATCGGGTTTGTGATATTAAATGCAAGTGTCTATTCATTCGGAGAGGATGTCTCTGCGGCTTTCTATATAGGGAATCGAATAAACTCTCTTATTATGTTTCCGGTTCTATCCGTTAGCTCCATTGTGGCGATATATGTAGCTCAAAACATCGGAGCGGGAAATGTTCCAAGAGCAAAGCACGCTTTTGCGACTGGAATGAAGTTGGCAATTGGTTTGATGACGGTTGGAGCACTAATCATCATTCCATTCCGTTTTTCACTTGTTAGTTTGTTTAATCATGAACCATCTACACTAGACTATGCGGCACAATATACGCTTTTCTTACATTTAGGATTACCGCTTATGGCTATTTTTCAAACATTCTTGTCAACTTTCCAAGGTAGCGGAGACACTAAATTTTCTTTTATCATGGCAATTATTCGCTTATGGGTGATTAGAATTCCGCTTGTATTCTTGTCAATGAAATTCACCAATCTGGGTCCGGCTGGAATTTGGTATGCTATTCTAATCAGTAATTTTGTGATGGTATTCGTTGGAATCTTCTTGTATTCAAAGGTAAAGTTTATACCAAAAATAAGAGAAAATATCTTCAAAAATAAACGTGAAATGATATAATGAAATAAGTAGGTGATAATTTGTACAAGATTGTTTATCCAGATTATCAAAATTCCATACTAAACATCACGACATCGATTTTGAAATACTACGGTATTTCTTCTAAATATTCCACGAACAAGATTCTTGACGAGGAGTTGAAGAAAAAATTTCGTAATGTTGTCTATATTCTTGTGGACGCTATGGGTTCGGAGATTTTGAAAAGACATTCTCAGGTTTCTCATGAACTCAATAAGGATTGTGTAGCAGATATCACCTCGGTGTTTCCGCCCACAACTGTCGCCGCAACAACCACTGTACTAACAGGGCTTCCTCCTATTACAACAGGTTGGCTTGGATGGTGTCAATACGTCAAAGAAGTAGATCGGAGCGTCGTATTTTACCTGAATAAGGATTATTATGATGAAAAGACGGTATTCAAGGAAAATCTTTCTTCCGTCGCAGCTCCGGTTAAAAAAATCTATGAAATGATTGAAGAAAAAAATCCATTGATAAAGACAATGGAAGTTTTTCCTGCGTTTAGTCAAGCACATCACGATACTTTTATGAAAGAATGTGAAACCATCTTTTCAAAATGCGAAGAAGATGGAGAACATTTCATCTATGCTTATTGGGATAAACTTGACACCGTAATGCATGATAAAGGCCCAGGGTCGATTGAAGTAAACAAAATGCTATCAACAATTGAAGAGGGATATATTTACCTCAAAGAAAATCTAGATGAAGATACAATTGTCATTATGATTGCGGATCACGGCCAAGTAGGAGTCTGTCCTATCGAATTGAGAAGATATGCAGATTTATGGGATACTTTTGTTCATGAGCCTTCAATAGAATCTAGAGCATCAACCTTTTTTATTCAAGAAGATAGAAAGAGCGAATTCAAGAAATTGTTTTTAAAGTATTTCCGAGATTATTTCCTTCTCTTCACAAAAGAAGAAGTAAAAGCATTAAATCTATTTGGAGAAGGGGAAGAACATCCAAAATTCAACGAGTTCTTAGGAGATTATTTAGCAGTCGCAATCGACCACTACTATTTCAAGTTATCTGAGGGAACCTATTTTATGAAAGGGCAGCATGCCGGGCTATTAGAAGAAGAAGTCATGGTTCCTTTGATTATCCATTCAAAAAAATAAGCCAATCATCAGCGATTGGCTTTTTTTAATCGGATAAGGCATGAACAATAAGTTCCGCTGTGGATGGGTTTGTAGCTAGAGGAGTGTGATAAACATCACTTAATCTAAGTAATGCAGATACGTCTGGTTCGTGTGGCTGAGCTGTGAGTGGATCTCGAAAGAAGAAAATCAAGTCGATTTCACCATTGGCAATTCTCGCTCCGATTTCTTGATCTCCTCCTAAAGGTCCGCTTCTAAAACAACGGATATTTAGTCCTGTAGCTTCTATTATTTTGTGTCCCGTTGTCCCTGTTGCGAATAATTCATGTTTACTCAATTCTTTTCTATACTTTGTCGCAAACTGAATCATATCAGGCTTCATCTTATCGTGTGCGATTAAGGCTATTCTCATGTCCTTCACTCCTTGGCTATCTTCTCTCATAATCATTATAACACGATTCAGTTTTGTACGGAATGACAATTCCCAAATTCCAATATTTTAGTCTTGCTTTTTAAAATTTGTTTTGTTATAATGTAATAGCCGATAAAATAGGCAATAATCGGAGGGGTAGCGAAGAGGCTAAACGCGGCAGACTGTAAATCTGCTCCCTTTGGGTTCGGCGGTTCGAAACCGTCCCCCTCCACCATCCTTACAAGCAAGAGGAATCGATCCTCTTTTTTTGTACAAAAAAACCGATAAACATATCGGTTTTTCTTTTTAAAATTCGTTTATGGCTTGATTCATCCAAACACTTCTCACAAGCAAATAGTTGTAAAGGATATAGACTTGTTCTTCATATGTTTTTGCATCGTAAACTTCTGTCGAAGTATACCAGTCATAATTCTTTCCAATGACGTCCCAAGTCTGAAAATTCAAATATCGAGATTTAGAAATAGAATCAGCCATCGGGTAGATATCATTGAGTAAATCTTGTATTTGATTATCATAGATTGCATTCCATTTTTCTTTTAAGTGTTGTCTAAAACCTTCATATTGCATTAAATGATAAAACCATACATTTTTATATTCCAATGATGTATACCAGCCTTCTGGGCCTCTCAGATCATCTCCGAGATGTCCGGGGTTGGATGTGGAAAGGTCAAAATCCCAAACGGGGCCCATCTTCAATTTTCCACCTTTGTCTTTTGTGATAAAGACACTGGAATATCCTGAATCGACATTTTTAAATAATTCTTCAACAATAAACCAATCAATGAAAGATTCTTCGTCAATTAATTCAGAATAATCTTGCTTGTTTCTAAGAGCATTATAGCATTCCGCCATGTAGCTTTCAATATAGTATAGTTGTGACTGACTGTAATACTCACCATCAGGATCTGGTGATTTGATGACATAAGGAATCCCATATAAATTAAACCAGTCAATTCCCTCGGTTCCTTCAGGCCAATCCCATATTCTTCGATCGAATTCAATTAAATATCCTGTGTCGAGATTGGTAGAATGTTCATCGATATCGACTCGATCGTTTGTCACTTCGATTTGATCGGTTAAAGTATAGTTTCCGAGAAATACATCATTTAAATACACATCCACAAATGCGGTGTCCGGCTGAAATACGTCTGTTATGCTAGCGGCAAAATTATAAGCAAGTGCGTTTCTAATCAATGTTTGATCTGTAAAATTCGCCAACAGAACCCAATCGTTTTCTGAATGGTCAAATAGTAATGAAGTCTTGTCGTCAAATTTCAATCGGTATGACATTTTAGGCATATAGAATGTCGAATTTCCTCTACCCCTAATTTGTATGGAGCGATTTGAATATAAAACGAAAGGTACAAGGTCTTGATTGTAGATTACCATGCTGAAAGTCGCATGTAAATATTCTGTTTTTGAAGTAATCGGCGTAGAGTTGTCTGTGTGGATGTAGATAATAGGAACTTGTTGAAGCTGGCTCAGCCCCTTCATTAAAATTGGATAATCGTAAGTTCTAGTTTCGTTGTTGTATCTAATTTTAGCGGTTATGTGAAACTCTGTTGGTTCAAGAGGAAAACTGAAGATAAATCTATGATTATAAATTCTAGAAGTATCGGTAGAAAAACTAAATGTTGCATCAGGGTTATCCAATATCGGAAGAGTGAAATCGGATTCTATGACTTCAGGCATTTGTTCATCAATCATTGCTTTAAGTTCATTAAACTTTTGATCAATCAGATATTGTTGATAGAGTTCTCCGTTTCTAAGCATTATAACCGTATAATCCTTCGTTAAGGATAATTCTTCATAATACAAAGTTACCGATAAAGTACAATATAAATCGATGGGAGAAAGAACATATTGTATTAAGTTCGATTCTAGTTCCACTCCATCAATTGTAATATAAGAAGTGATTTCAGTATTATTTAATTCAGGTAAATAAGTATCTGAAATCATAGCCTCCGGCATAAGCAAATCTAAATAATCAAATTCCTGTTCTAGAATTTGATATCTCGAATCATATGAGGTTGTAGTTGTGGTTGTTGTTTCAGATACAGATGTAGTAGTGGTTGTAGTAACGGAATAAAAGCTACATCCTAACATCATAATTGAAAGCAATACCATGTTTAAAAGAATAAATATTTTTTTCATGTAAATTCCTCGTTTTGATAGTTAGTAATATGATACCACATTTTCCCCAATATGGAAACGGTTTTAGAACGAGGCATAAAAAAAGCCGACTTAGTCGGCTTAGAAAATCAGTTCCATATTTGGTTGATATAATTTTAATATTTCTGCAAATTCCTTGATTTGAGATTCTGAATATGGAGGCATTTCAATCAACTCTTGATCTTCTTCCAAGAACAGGGACGGTTTTGTGTATGGATTAAGTACATACTTTGGAACCGTAGGGAGTTCATCAGCCATTTGAATCAAATCTTCAATTGAGAGCTGTGGAATGACTGTTGTTCTGACTTCAAAAAATTGACGGGTATCAATCAAAATTTGAATGGTACGCTTCACTTGTTCAACATCAGCGTTTCCTCGTGCTATTTCTAGATATCTATGAGCTGGGGCTTTATAATCGATGGCATAATAATCAACCGCTTTTGCATTGATGCATGCGGTGATGACTTCTGGATTAGATCCATTGGAGTCAAGCTTGGTCATGTAGCCGTATTGCTTGATTTTCAAAAGAAACGGAATTAAATCTTTGTGAAGGGTCGGTTCTCCACCAGTTATGACCACTCCATCGATTAATCCTTGTCTCTTTTTTAGAAAAGCTTCAATTTCATTGATATCTAACGTATCTTCGACATTTTCAATTAATTCTCTATTGTGACAATAGAAGCAGTTATAGTCACAACCAGGAGTAAAAAGAACCGTCGCAATCTTCCCTGGGAAATCAATGAGGGAAGTTTTTACCATTCCGGCAATAATCATGCCTTGTGGCCCTCTTTTGAAGGAAAGTGGTCTTTAATCACATATTTAACCCTGTCGTGATATTCAGCTTTCTTGCCTTTATTGAAATTTTGTACTGGTCTTAAGTAACCAACGACACGGGTGTACACCTCGGCAGGCTTACCACAAGTGGGGCACGCGAAGTGTTCTCCGGAAATATATCCATGTTCATTACAAATTGAAAATGTAGGAGTAATTGAAATATAAGGTAATTTATATTTTTCAAAGACTTTTCTAATCAGTGTCTTTGTTGTTTGAATGTCCTTCACTCTTTCTCCAAGATAAAGATGAAGAACAGTGCCTCCGGTATATAGAGACTGCAATTCATCTTGAAGATCCAAAGTTTCAAAGATGTCATCGGTAAAGCCAACGGGTAGTTGACTTGAATTAGTGTAATAAGGTATTTCACTTCCGGATGTTATGATATCCGGAAATCTTTCTTTGTCATGTTTTGCCAGTCTGTATGCCGTTCCCTCTGCTGGAGTTGCTTCAAGGTTGTAATAATGTCCTGTCTCTTCTTGAATGTCTTTGATGACATCTCTCATATAAAGAAGAGTTCTTTTTGCGAACGCTTGACCCTCTTCGGTTGTCAATGTCATTTGTTCATTGAATAAGTTTTGGACAGCCTCATTCATGCCAATCAAACCGATAGTATTAAAGTGATTAAACCAGTATGATCCACTTTTTAGTTTAACATCTCTTAAATAATGAGCACTGTATGGATACAATCCTTTTTCGGTTTGTTCTTCGATAATATTTCTTTTGATTTCCAAACTCTTTTTTGCAAGATGAATGGTTTCCCAAAGGCGAGTAAAAAATTCAGATTCCGAATGAGACATATATGCTAGTCTGGGCAGATTAATCGTCACAACTCCTATGGATCCCGTAAGGGGATTCGAGCCAAATAGGCCGCCGCCTCTTTTTCTGAGTTCGGTTGTGTCAAGTCTCAATCTACAACACATTGATAATGCATCTTCTGGAGAAAGATCTGAATTAATATAATTTGAGAAATAAGGGATTCCATACTTCGCTGTTATTTCCATATATTTTTCAACGACAGGACTATCCCAAGCAAAATCTTTAGTAACATTAATCGTTGGTATTGGGAAAGTGAATACTCTTCCTTTGGCGTCACCTTCCATCATAACATCGCAAAAAGCCATGTTAATCATATCCATTTCTTCTTGGAAGTCACCATAGGTTTCTGGCATCAATTTGCCAGCTATAATAACATTGAGATCTTTCAATGTTTTTGGAGCTTGAATATCAAATGTCAAATTTGAAAATGGACATTGGAACCCTACTCTTGTTGGTACATTGAGATTGAATATGAACTCTTGTAATGCTTGCTTGACTTGATAATAATTTAGATTATCGTATCTTACAAATGGAGCTAGGTATGTATCGAATGAAGACCAAGCTTGTGCACCGGCGGTTTCGCCTTGAGTCGTGAAGGTTGAATTAACAATCTGCCCCAACACACTTCTTAGATGTTTTGCAGGTTTTGATTCAACTTTGTTTGAGACGCCGCCAAAACCATCTGTGATGACTTGTCTTAAATCCCAACCCGCACAGTATGGACCGAAGAAGCCCAAATCATGAATGTGGATGTCTCCATCTTGATGAGCTTTTCTAATATTCTCGGGGTAGATTTCATGAAGCCAATAATTTTTGGTAAACTCCTCTCTAACATAATTGTTCAACCCATTAATAGATTTTTGAGTATTTGCATTTTCATTAATCTGCCAATCTCTATCTGCAAGATACCCGCTAAACATTTCAATGGTAGCTCCAATTAAAGCGTTCGATTCTCTTGATGCTCTTCTCTTTTCTCGGTAAAGAATATACGCTTTAGCTGTTTTAGCGTGACCGTTTTCGATTAATACTTTTTCAACGATGTCTTGAATTCCTTCAACATCAGCAATTCCCTTAGGATAGGCCTTTTCCGCTATTTTGCAAACTTCTTCAGTAAGCTCTTCGGACTTAGAAAAATCTGTGCCCCCAACAGAACTTGCTGCCTTGAATATTGCCAAAACAATCTTTTCTTTTCGAAAAGGAACGGTTGTTTGATCTCTTTTGATAATTTTTGTGATCATATGATTGATCTCTCCCTCGGGTTTATCGATAAGTTCTATATACTAGATAGAACATTTTTCGTAGTCGCATTCAGAGTTACTACATTGAATACAACCTTGTCTTTTAACAAGTATTCCTCCGCAAAGCGGACACAATTCTCTTTCAATCTTTTCAGGGGTATATCCAGTGCTGTGAATGTTAATGTGTGTAACGTATTCCTTCGCCTCTTGTTTCTTTTTGTCGAACCATGATTCTTCAATATCTAAGTGAGGTGGAGTAGCGGGATTTAAATCTTCCGTATTTTCATTGATTCCCGCCAAAATACCGATTTTTGCGCATCTGTCTCTAAATACAGTTGCACCTTTCAATCCTTTTTCCCAAGCGGTTTGGAAGATAGTCATCACATCTTCTACAGATGCGGAGTTTGGAATGTTAAAGGTTGAACTAATAGCGGTATCTACATACTTTTGAATGGTAGATTGTACGTTAGCACGTTCAAGGAAATTAATGTTTTGTGAAGTAATTTTAGTCCAGTCAGGAAGATCCTCGGGATCAACACCTAAAGCTTTTGCCATTGCCAGAGGAGTTTTCTCCCAGATTGAGATGGTTTTTTCTTCATCGAACATACTGACAATTCGTCTCGTATAATTGATTTGAAAGAAAGGTTCTACCCCTCCGCTGACGCCGAAGATATTGCTGATGGAACCTGTTGGCGCAATACTCAATAGGCGACTGTTTCTCATTCCGTATTTTTGAATGATGGTATCTGTTTCGGGGGTTATGACGTTTTTATAGAAAGTAGAAGAACTAATTTTATGGTAATCGAATTTTGGGAATGGTTCTGTTTCCTTTGCTCTGAGTGCACTAGCATAAGCAGCTGAATTTATCATTTTGCTCATGAGGGTTTCAAGAAAACGAATGAATTCCTTGCTTCCATAGGGTAATCGAAGACTTAACGCTAGGTCTGCAAGACCCATAACACCGAGTCCAACCTCTCTATAATCTTTCACATGCTCTCTTTGTTCTGGGAGTGCATGTCGATTGCCTAATAGAGTCAAAAGGTCGTCAAGGGCATAAATCATTTCAGAAACGACAAAATCGAAACGTTCCCAATCATAAGTTGCTTTTTCTGTAAAAGGATTTTTTACGAAAGCATTTAGGTTAATACTTCCTAGATTGCATGAACCATGAGCTACTAATGGCTGTTCTCCGCAAGGGTTCGTTGCGGTGAAACGAATTTCTGGATATTCACTTAGTAAATGATATTGGTTAATGTGGTCAATAAACATTACGCCAGGATCACCCATTGTGTGAGCAGCATATGCCAACAACTCGAGCAAGCCTCTAGCTCTTACCTTTTTTTCGATGGTTTCATAGGGCGTTTCAAATTTGAGATACCAGGGTTTATTGTCTTTAGCTGCTTGCATGAAAGCGTCTGTCAATGCGATACTGATGTTGGCGCCGTTGATTTTATTCAAATCTAATTTTGTGGTAATAAAATCGATAATGTCAGGATGATCGATATTCATAACCAACATCAATGCACCACGACGATTGTCTTGTTGGGTGTTCAGGGTAGTGTGTGAGTACTTTTCCGCAAAAACCATGACACCTGGGGTTGTATTAGAACTGTTATTTACTTTTGCACCCTTCGGACGAATTTTGGATAAATTCATCCCTTGTCCACCACCATAACTGTAAGTTCTAGCAATCTGATAGTCGACTTTATAGATACTTTCAAGATTATCTTCTGGATCTTCAGTTACGTAACAATTACTACCGGTAATGTTACCTTCTCTTCCGATTGCGTATAGATTGCGCCCACCGAAAATGGCTTCTTTTTTTCTAAGAATTTTTTCAAGCGAAGGCTTCCCTAAAGAGACTCTTTTTATGAAGTCTTTTTTAGTCTCATTTCGTAAGAGATACTTCTGTAAAATTAAGTCTTGACGGTCATCATTGTCTGACCATGGGTTTTCTCTGTCAAGTTTCTGTTTCTCTCGATACTTAATGTATGATTTTGCTGTTTCGAATTCTCCGGATTGCATTAAGAACAATTCAACATCATCTTGAATTTTCTCGATATTAACATCTTCGTTTGGAGAATAGCTGCTTGTGATATTTGTAGCTTGTTTTAGACATTCTTCTTTAGTATAGTCTCTACCAACGCTTTGGTAAGCCCTAAAAATAGCATGAGCGATTTTTGTTACATCGAATTGCTCATTGGATCCGTTTCGTTTGATTACATGCATTTCTTTACACCTCATCTAAGTGAAAAATAGTTAAGAATGAAACAAGTTTGTTTCATTCTTAGTTCATACCATATAAAACATAAATAAAACATCATGCACGCGTGATGTCAGAATATGCCAATTAGGTTAGTTATGATAATATAAAGGAAAAAAGTGTTTGTCAATAGTCTTCCTGAAATAATTTTTGTGAGAAATTTATGTGAAACCAATGAGAATTGCGACATTAAGCGAATTCAAGCAAAACAGATTTAAATAAATTATTTTTTACATAAAAATTCATTAATATGTTTTTATTCCTTTTTCAGAAAATAAGAAAACAAAAGGGGAGAGAGTTTCCTAATTTTCATTTTTTTTACGAAAAGATTCATTTTGTTTATTTATTAATTTTTGGTGTTTTTATTCGCAATTTCAAAGAAGTGAAATGATTGTCTCTCGTGTTTTTTAATCGTTTATAAATTATTTGCCAATTGTGTTTAATCTTGACCAAAGTTATTGCATTTGCATCCAAAAATAATGTATAATATCGTGTCGAAAATGATTGTGAGCTGATCCATTGTGTCTGAAACAAATAAATTCAAAATCTTTTATTTTATCCGGTATTTCGGTGATGCTTTTTTCTATCCGTTTATGTCAATGTATTTTCTTTCAAAAGGAATCAGTGAGCAAAATCTAGGGATTATTCTTGCGATTGTTCCTATCACAACTATTTTGGTCAATCCGTTTTGGAATTATATCGTAAAAGACATGAGAATTAGTCGTTTGATATTAAAAATCATGACATTGCTTGAAGGTATATTCATAATCGCAATCACTCAGGTTAACGGAATTGAATTATACGCTTTGATGGTGGGAATGATTGCATTCTTCTGTTCTCCCTTTATTAATATTCAAGATGGATACACTTCGACGTATACCAATACGCATAAAATTGAGTACTCATCAATTAGAATCTATGCATCCATAGCGTATGTAATTGCATCAGCAATTGCTGGGTTCATTATTCAATACGTGGGTTATGGATTACCTTTTATCCTTTCTGGCGTGTTCTTCGCTTCCACAGCTTTGATAGCATTTTGGATTAAACCGATTGAAAAAAACATGCCTATTTTAGAAACTAAACAAAGAGATTTCAAGGCACTTGTCAGAAACAAAGAGTTTTATAAGTATTTAATATTTTATACAATAGTCATAGGGGCTGTTCGAATCGGAGACTCATTTTTCGGAGTATTCTTAATTTCTGAAAGCGGGCTTAGTTTATCCGGATATGGATTGCTCTATTCAGCTTTTGTATTTGTCGAAGTGGTAACCCTAAGGTATTTGACAATCAAAGGCGCACTACTTAAAGAAAGAAACATGATTTTGTTCGCATCCATTCTATTTGTTGTTCGGTTTATCACCTATGCACTCAATCTTCCATTATCTGTCATTATCATTATTACAATGTTCAGAGGAGTATCATGGGGTACCATTATATACATGAACATCAAATATATTATTAAAATAGTCAAATTAGAAAATATCACAACCGCCATTCTAATCTTAACTTTATTTTTCTCAATCTTCATTGGAGTTGGAAATTACATTTTTGGATATTTTATTCACATATACGGATATAATTTCTTGTATATGATTTTGACATTGTTGATTGTATTGGGAATTGTGTACTTCATTTTGTTTACACCCAAGCCCTCTGTTTTAGAGGAGGAAATGAAATAATTTTGCTCATTTTTCAACATAATCGATAAAAAATGATATAATAATCGAAAAAGGAAGTGATAGGATGAGATATGATTATATTTTTGTTGGCATAACCCTCACCATTGCTGTTATTTCTTTATTGATTTCATTACTGGTTTTTATGAACGTTAGAAAATCAAAAGGAATATGGCAAATCGGTTTTCTTTTTGTTTTGGAATTCATATATGCATTAGGCTATTTGTTTGAATGCGTATTTTCAACTTTGGAATTGAAAATGTTTGCAAATCATTTTCAATATCTCGCCTTACCATTCTTCGCAATAACTTGGCTATATATCGCTAAAAAATTCCAAAATCATCATTTTGTACCTAACTTAAAAAAGACTTTTCCTTTATTGATAATACCGATTATGGTGTTTATAACAGCTGAACTTTCATTTTTTACTCCTGTAAATCTTTATTACACGAACGAATCAATCGATTGGTCATGGATGATGGGAAATGTTTCTTTTCCTGTATTGTATTTAGAAAAAGGGGTTTTCTATTATTTAAACTCAATAAGTAATCTGTTTTTGACCAGTTTCGTTTTCTATGTATATATAAGAATATTTTTTCAAACCTCCGGAATTCGGAAGAAGCAATCCCTTGCTTTAGGGTTATCTAGTTTGTTAGGAATTGTGGCTATCATATTTACACTATTCTCTCCAGTATCAACAGGGTTGGACACGGCTTTCTTTATTATTGTTATTACTGGATTTGTTACCTTGTATAGCATCATGAAGTATGAAATTATCGACTTAAAACCTTCTGCTTACTTAGCTTCATTCGAACTATCTACGGATCCGATTTTTGCAGTGGACGATAAATTCGATATCGTTGATTGGAATCAATCTGCAGAATCCTTCTTTTCCAGTAGTGAGAACGGGTTTTATCACGAGTCGATTAATACAGTTTTTAAAGATTCGGAATTAACCGATGCAGTTTTAAACGATTTACCATATAGTTACAAATATAAGGGCAAACATTTTATTGTTGAAGCCGTTCTTATAGGAAAGACCGAAGGCAAAAATTCAGGATATTTGATTAAACTTAACGATATGACATCGTACATGGAAAGATTAGAAAACCTTCGCTACGACGCAACACACGATGTTTTAACGAAGATATTGAATCGAAGAGCATTTCTAGAACAGTTGAATTTATACCTAGAAAATAAAACACACAAAGATTTGAGTTATTCTATTATTATGATTGATATTGATGATTTTAAGTATGTAAATGATAATTATGGCCATGTTGCTGGCGATTATGTATTACAAGAATTTTCAAGATTAGTCAGTGAAATGATTCCTAAAGAGGGAGTTTTTGCTCGATTTGGCGGAGAAGAGTTTACCATCCTTTTAAGATCCGGAGACAAAACTAGTTCTTTGGCTTTGGGAGAATTGATTCGGCAAAAAATCGAAAGCTCATTGTTTGTTGGTGATCATTTTCAAACTAAGATTAAAATCAGTGTAGGTGCATCCGTTCATACTCCGGGTTGTGAGCATACAGTGTCTCAATGTATTCAACTAGCAGATGAAGCGTTATATCAATCGAAGAAAAATGGAAAAAACCAGGTTACTGTGACGATTGCAGACACAATCAAACAAAACTAACACAATCAAGGAGAACGACATGAGAGATTCTACCGAAATCAGATTTGACATGACGGCGAAACCAAAAAAACAAAAATGGTATCTGAAACCGGTAGCTTGGCTCATAGCTTACCCAACGATTTGGAAACACCATTTGAAAATTAACAAAGTAAATATGAAAGGTTTAAAGAACCCATATATTTTGCTTTGCACGCACCATGCCTTCGTAGATTTTTCTGTTACAACCGCAGCTATTTTTCCGAAATCAGCTAATTATGTTGTAGCCATCGATGGCTTTATTGGAAGAGAATGGCTCCTCAGAAATGTTGGATCCATATGCAAGAGAAAATTTACGAATGATACCTTGCTCGTAAAGCACATTCATCATTCTCTTCATGTGAACAAACATGTATGTGCGATTTACCCCGAAGCAAGATACACACTCGTAGGAACGACTGCGATTATCCCGGATTCATTGGGAAAACTATGCAAAATGATGAAAGTTCCGGTCGTTGTATTAAACATGCACGGAGATTATTTATCCCAACCGGTATGGAACTTAACTCAACGAAAAGTAAATTTGACTGCAGATATGACTCAAATTGTTAACCAAGAAGAAATATTATCGTTATCTAGTAAGGAAATTAACAACCGGATTAAGAATGCATTTGTTTATGATGAATACAAGTACCAATTACAGAACAACATTAAAATTGATTATAAAGAACGGGCGAAGGGTCTTCATAAAGTTTTATATATTTGCCCCAGCTGCAAAACAGAGTATATGATGAGTTCCAATCATAATATTCTCAAATGCGAACATTGTCATAAGGAATACCAGATGGATGAACTAGGAAGAATACAAGCCACAGAAGGAATCACAGAGTTTAGTCACATACCTGATTGGTATGAATTTGAACGAGAGACTGTGAAAAAACAAATAGAAAATAACGAATACTATTTTGAGGATGATGTCTATGTTGATTCTCTTCCGAATTCCAAAGGCTATATTAGACTAGGACAAGCCAAACTGATTCATGATATGGATGGATTTCATTTGTTTGGAAACTTCGATGGTGAAGAATTCAAATTAGATAAAGATCCTTTGTCCTTGTATTCATTGCATATTGAATACGATTATTTAGGAAAAGGCTTGGACTGTATCGACTTATCTACTTTAAATGATACATATTATATCTATCCGATTCACAAACAAAACGTTGTGACGAAGTTACATTTTGCTACAGAAGAACTTTACAAGATGAAACTGAAAGAGAAGAGAGAGTTAATTAAATGATTATTGCTCAATTATTTGAAGTTGGTATGTTATTATGTTTTGGGTTCTCTTGGCCTATAGCGTGTGTTAAGGCTTATAGAGGAAGAACAACAAAAGGGATTAGTCTCGTTTTTGCATTATTGATATTAACTGGATATGCATTTGGTATCATATATAAGATTTTAAGTGGGAAAGTAAATTTTGTGATTTTGGCATACATAATCAACTTCACTATGGTCTTCGTCTACGCTCTAATCTATGTTCGAAATCACCGTTTAGATGCACTGAAGACAAAAACCTTATAACTTAGAAGGACAGCCCTGAGGGCTGTTTTTTTTAACCATTTTATTATACTGGTTTTTAGAGCATCGCAAATCGGTCAAAAAACTAAAATGTTCTTTTTTTAGAATATTTGTATCGACAATATGTGAGAATATGTTATAATCTATTTATAAAATATTATCGAATGAGAATATTTACAAACCTTGAATGGTGTGTTAATATGATATTAATCATAGAACACACAGTTTTTAGTCATGTAGCACAAAACGCTTTATACTAAAGCACATTCAGGGGGCAATTTTATGAAAAACTTATTCAGAAAATCTTTAATGGTAGTATTTTTTGCAGCTTTATTGTTTGGATCAATGGTATTTGTTAATGCAGCAACTGATGATGAACCAGAATTCATGTATTTAGCTGGAATCGATGACGACGAACCAGAATTCATGTACGCAGGAAATGGTATAGATGACGACGAACCAGAGTTCATGTACGCAGGTAATGGTATCGACGACGATGAACCAGAGTTCATGTATTGTGCAGGTATCGACGACGATGAACCAGAGTTCATGTACGCAAGTAATGGTATCGATGACGACGAACCAGAATTCATGTATTGCGCAGGTATCGACGATGACGAACCAGAGTTCATGTATTGCGCAGGTATCGATGATGACGAACCAGAATTCATGTATTGCAACACTTCACTATCCAATGGTGACCAACTAGGAGTAACGTTCACTCTGTAATCTACATTCACTTTTTAAGGTTATTTTCCTCTAGTGAATTTATTTAAGAACGTAATTTCTAGGATTACATATATAGAGGATGATTTGCATGACTATCTATGACTTTTCGTGTTCTTTTTACTTTCGAGAAAATTATGACAAACTTGTCATGATTGAGTACGAAAAAAAACAAAAACAGATTACCCAAAAAGAGATCAATGAAGCAACAGGAATCGCTACGTCTAGTTACCGGAGAGCTCAATTAAAGAACTTTGCAGGTTATGACGACATGGTTGACAAAATTTCTTCATATCTCGACATTAAGACTAAAACAAGCCAATTGACAATTGATGAATTGGATAATAATTTTAGTCGTTTTTACACTTGTATTTGTTTTGCTCAAGAATCAGAAGCTGAATTCTACTATAACAAAATAATTGAGAAGCTCCCTGAATATGAAAATTCTATATTATTAATTGTTTATTATCTTGCACAATTAATCTACTATATTACTGGAAATAACTACTCATCAACTCTACATCGACAAAAACAAGATGAGGCCATTGATTTTCTTCAAGGATTTGTAGATAAAATGTCGAGCGAACATAGATTCTTGTATTACAATTATATGTGTATAAAATCAGCAGTTAATAAAAATCGCGAAAATGTTATCCATTATGCAAGATTGACCGCATATTTGTCTATTAACTATCAAGAACTTGAACCGACTGTCAATTATCATATTTCATTTAGCTATTCACTGGTAGGAGACTTCATTAACGCTTTAATATACGCGAACAAGGCGTTACCTAAACTAGAAGAACAGTTGAATTATGAAAGAGCAATATTCTGTCGGACAAACATCGCGGCTTTATATAAAAAACTAGGCAATATTGACGAAGCGAAAAGACTCTTGAGAAAAAACTTAATTTATATTACCTTTAGCAATCTTGAAAAGTTAAAAAGGTCTACCGAACTTAACTACGCAGACTGTCTCTTAATGGAATACAATTATAATGATGCACTAGAACATTATGACATCATTCTTGAGAAGCTCCTTAAAAAGCCCGACTATGAATCGATCATGCGCACGTACTGTTTATATAAATTAAACAAACTAGACGAAGCGAACGAGTATTCAAAAGAATTAGTCTTACTCAATAGAGAAGATAAGTATCCATTCGAGTATTTGAGTTTAATTCTATTCTTTAGATCTTACTTTAATAAAGAAGATAATCTTGACGAAGCCTATCGAATTGCTGAAAAAGAGATGCCAGGATATAGTCTTCGCGGTAGTTACATTCAACAAGTTGCCAAAACAATCTATGAGAATGTTCAAGGCAAAAAACAAACTTCTAAAAACGTTGCTGATTCAGACCTTGCAGGATACATTCTATAAGGTTTTCTCCCTTGACCGGTACCCCATCCCTAGGGGTACCATTTTTTTTGCAGATTTTTCAAGCATTGAATGCATATTCAGTTTGCCATTTTATGAAATTGATTTGGTTTTCTTGTTTGACACTCTATGGCAAAAGTAATATAATGAAATGTAGAAAACGTCATTTATTCGAAGGGGTCAGAACAATGAAAAAAGCAATTATTTCAAACATCCATTGTGAAGGATGCGCAAAAGACATAAAGAATGTGTTGGAACACGTCTATGGGGTGTCTAATGTGCAAGTCTCTTTTGAAGGCGGTTATGCCACTTTTGAAGGGTATGTATCCGACAAGGTAATTTCACAAGCGTTATTAGAAGAAGGGTATCATCTTGAAAAAATTGTAAAGATATGACAAGAAAAGCTCTCGCGAGCTTTTTATTTTCTTTTTAGATATCGATACAGACTTTATCTATTAAAATTTCTATGAATTGATTTCAATTTGAACATCCTAGAGGTATAATTAGTATTTATTATGAAAAGAGGTAAGTTCCATGGAAAACTTAATCAAGGAAGTTATTGAACTAGATAAAAAAGCAAGAACAGAAGTAGAACTTCTTGAAATTGAAAAATCAAAAATCAGTGAGTTTATTAATCAAAAAAAATCAGAAATTGAAGCATTGTATAAAGCGGATGCCAAAAAAATAGTGGAAGCAACCAAGCAAAAATTACTTGATGACCTTGAAAAAAAGAAACAAGAAGCCAATGCTGAATTTGATGAAAAATTTCATAAATTGGAAGAAACCATATTAAAAAATAAAAATGGATGGATTGATTCAATTTACGAGTATTGTGTAAAAGAGTAGCCACATTAAGGAGATGATTCCATGAGTTCACAGGCAGGAAATGCCATTGTCACAAAAGCAAAAGCAATCTATGGAAATCGCCTGAAATCTGAGGATTATCAAGAACTGGTTAAGAAAAAAAGTGTCTCTGAAGTTGCGAAATATCTAAAAAGCCATAGTAATTATAAAGAGACTCTTTCTGACATTCAAGAAGATACGGTCCATCGCGGTCAGTTAGAAGAGTGGATAAAGAAGAATAACTTCAAGAACATCATCAAACTAATCATGTTCATGCAGACCAAAGACAAAGACTTTTATGAGTTGAACATTGTCATGAGAGAAATCGACTTGATTCTAGCTACTATCAGATCCGTTATTTCTGGATCTATCACACTGGCCATTGCTGAGTTTCCAATATTTTTTAGAAGACACGCGAATTTTGATATTGATAAACTATCCAGAGTTGATACTTTCTCAGGATTAATTAATGCTTTGGAAGGGACGATGTATCATCATGTTCTTATCCCCTTTGAAGAGAAGGATCCAAATCAAATTAAGTATGTTGAGATTGAAAGAGCGCTGGACGATGTGTATTATGAAAGAGCCTTTCAAGTTATTGATAAATATTATTCAGGCAAATTGAAACGTAATCTCTATAATATATTTTTAACAAAAATAGAATTGTCTAATATAGTTAAAATTTATCGATTAAAGAAGTTTTATCAAGCTTCGCCCGAACAAATCAAATCGGCATTGATTACTTCTAAATCAAGGATTGTTTCAAAACGATTAACTGAAATCATCAATTTACTTGATGCCGACGACATATTAAAATATTTGTCGAAGTCTGAACTCGCTAAGTTTACAGACGAAGATGATTATGTATACATCGAATATTATTCAGAAAAGATTAAATACAATCTTGCCAAGAGATATATGTATTTTTCAAATGATGCACCTGAAGTGTTTGCTTCATTTTTGATTCTAAATGAAATTGAAAGAGAAAATTTATTCAACATCATCGAAGGAATTCGATACAATCTAAATGATAAAGAAATCGAAAAAATGTTAATCTACTAGGGAGGAGGATCATTCATGTCAAATTCAAAATTAAGACTAGTAAACATTCTAGCTTATACTACAAATATTGACAAAATATTGGTCCAACTTATGAAATTCCCTTGTATTGATCCCGTCTCATCCGATAAAATTATTGAATCTGTTCATGGCAGTCAACATTATGTAACAACCGATTATGCAACTCCTCTGCTAGAAGAAATTACTACGATAGAAGATGGATATCACACCGAATTCAAAGAGTTAAAAATAACCGGAATTAGTGATTCCATGGATGCGATTGCTTATGAGATTAAAAGCGTGCATAAAATGTTAGACGAGTATTCTTCGCAACTGATGGCGCTGAATGAATTGCGTGAGAAATATGAGAATGCATCCAAGCAACTTCAATATCTATCATCATTGTCAGTGTCTCTTGATGATATATTTAAGTGTGAATATGTTGTTTCTCGAGTCGGAAAACTTCCTCTGGATAGTGTTGAGAAGTTAAAATATTATTCCAGTGCACCTTTTATTTTTACCTCCTTCGCTGTAGAAAATAACATCAGTTGGTGTATGTATTTCACAAGTAATGGTTATGAGAGAGCCGTCGACAATATTTTTTCATCTCTGCTTTTTGAACGAGTATATATTCCTGATTTCGTTCACGGCACTCCCGAAGAAGCTCAAAAGGTAATATCTTTGGAGATTGATGAGACAAACAGACAAATGGAATTGACTAAATTAGAATTGGACGGTTTCATGAAAATACATCAAGATATCGTCACGCGCATGAAAGCTGAACTAGAGTTAATTTCTAAGATTCATCGCGCAGAAAAATATATTGTAATTTTGGGCTCTAGATTTTCCATTACCGGCTTTATCGATGCTAGAGATGAAGAAAAATTTTCAGCACTGTTTAAAGATATGGAAGATGTATCTGTAGAGGTTCATCCGGCTGATTTTGACAAAAGATTAAAGGCTCCAAGAAAAATCACTCGGAAACTTTGTGGTTAATTAGAATTACATTCTCTTATCAAGGAGTAGAGTATGTCCATAGCAAAAACAAAACTTGTAAATATTACTGCTGAACTAGAATATTTGGACAGAGTACTGAGCCGATTTGTCGATCTTGACTGCATCCATCCAGTACCCTCCAATCAAATCGTCGACCGAGTACATGGTCTGACCTCTTTTACATCTGAAAACCCCTGCATTAATATTTTGAATGAAATATCGGAAATAGAACAAGAGTATCAATTCGTTATTGAAAATGTCGTTGTTTGTTCCATTGACGATTCTTTTGAAATGATGCGTTCATATGTTTCAAGCACTCATCGTCAATTACAGAATTATGTGATGCAAAAGAAGGATACTTTAGAATTGATTCGAAAGTATCAGGACGCACTAATTCAAATCAAAAATATTGAAGATTTGGATATTCCTCTTGATGAAGTATTTTCTTGTGAATATGTATATGCCCGAGTTGGAAGGTTGCCAACTGATAGTGTAGAGAAATTGAGATTTTACAGAAATCGACCATTTATATTTATTTCATTCCATGAAGACAAAAACTATAGTTGGTGTATGTATTTCACCACCAACGAATATGAGAGAGAAGTAGACAATATCTTCTCCTCGCTGTTCTTCGAAAGAATTCACATACCCGATTTTGTTCATGGAACACCAGAAGCCGCCGAAGTCACTTTGGCAAAAGAGATTGAGGTTGCTAATCAACAACTTGACTACATTCAAGAATTTACTCATCAATTATTGACTGAAAGTGCAGCACAACTTTCTGTCATCAAAGCAGAATTGCAATTGATGAACAAAATCTATGATGCGAAACAATACGTGGTAGGACTTGGAGATAAATTTACCATCACGGGTTTTGTGGAACCAGAAGACGAGCCATTTGTGTTATCGAAATTTGAAGATATGAAGAATGTTGAAGTTCTCATTCGTCCTGCAGGAAGCGACAAACGACTTATCCCTCCGACCAAACTGAAAAACGGATGGTTTAGTCGACCGTTTTCAATGTTCGTAGAAATGTATGGGTTACCCAACTACGGCGGGATTGATCCCACACCTTTCTTAGCTCTATCTTATGCATTACTGTTTGGAATCATGTTTGGGGATTTAGGACAAGGGCTTGTTTTGATTCTAATCGGATTTATTCTGGCCAAGTGGAAAAAAATGAAACTTGGTGAAGTTGGCATACGTATTGGTATTTCCTCTTCGATTTTTGGATTTCTTTATGGCTCTTTTTTTGGAAACGAGACTATACTGACGCCAATATTTACCAACATTCTTGGGCTGACAAGAAAACCAATTGAAGTCATGGACCCTGCATTTACAATGTCGTTACTTATTTTTGCGATTTCAATCGGAGCTCTTTTGATTATCACTTCGATTATATTGAATATCTATGTGAACTTCAAAAAGAAGAGCTATGCTGAAATGTTTTTGTCTCACAACGGTGTCGCAGGGCTTGTATTCTATGTGTATCTTTTTATCGGGTTAATCTTAACCATGCAATTCGGAATCCCCGCATTTAGTACTGTCACAATCATTTTGCTTGCAGTACTTCCGATGCTACTAGTCTTTTTCAAAGATCCTTTAGAAAGACTAATGGACGGAAGAAGAATGTTTCCGAAAGGCTTTGGTGGATTTTTTACAGAAGGATTTTTTGAACTGTTTGAAGTTTTGTTATCTTACGTCACCAATACCATGTCATTTCTTCGCGTTGGAGGTTTTGTATTAGCTCATGCAGGATTAATGTTGGTTGTATACACATTGATGAGCATGGGAGGTTCTGCTTTTGCAACAGCTCTCATCTTCATTATTGGAAACTTGGTTGTCATGACAATGGAAATTCTGATTGTTGGGATTCAAGTATTAAGATTGGAGTTCTACGAAATGTTTTCAAGGTACTATGAGGGAGAAGGAATTCCCTTTAAGTCATTTCATTAGTTCATTATCATCATCATTCACAATATAGGAGGAATCAACAATGTTAAATGTTTTTGAAATTGTTTTGCCATTATTATTTATTGTTTTCATATCCATTCCTTTAATCAAACTTTTCCGAGGTAAAGTAAGTAAAAAAAGTGCAACTTGGAGACTTCTCACTCACATTTGCGGGTTCTTTGCAATGGTTGCGATTACAGTGATATTCCAATTCTCCGGAACACAAGTATTTGCTTTGGATGCGACTGATATCATTGGAACCACAGCTCAAGGACTTGGATTTTTAGGAGCGGCTTTAGCAACGGGACTTAGCGCATTAGGCGCAGGAATCGCTGTTGCGGCAGCTGCACCAGCTGCCATAGGGGCATTCTCTGAAAATGAGAAAAACTTTGGTAAATCACTGATATTTGTTGCACTGGGTGAAGGTGTCGCAATCTATGGGCTATTGATATCTATATTAATCATCAATAAGCTATAGTCTGGAAGAAGGATTTTTATGAAATTTTATTTAATCAGCGATAACGTCGATACGCTAGTCGGAATGCGATTGGTCGGAATCGAAGGAAAAGTTGTTCATGAAAAAAAAGAAGTATTGATTGAACTAGAGAAAACGCTGCAGGATGAAAGCATCTGCATTGTTTTGATGACGACCAAATTGGTCGAGCTTTGCCCTGAAGTTATTTCTGAATTGAAATTGAAACAGCCACGTCCTCTAATCGTTGAAATTCCGGATCGACACGGATCAGAAGATATCGGAAAAGCAATAGACCGATATGTCAGCGAAGCGATAGGCGTCAAATTGTGAGGTGAATGAAGATATGGAGTACTATTCAAACGATCAACTTTATAAGTATTTTGAAAATGAAATAACAAATGCTTCTAAAAAGCGATTGTCTGCACTTCGAAAAGAAATAGATGAATTGAAAGAAAGACAACTTAAAAGAGTTGAAGAAGATATTAAAGCAGCGGTAAATAGATCATTAGAGATCGAACTCAGAGAAGTAAATACCGATCACAGTTTTGATATCAATAAAATCAAATCAGAAAATTCTCGAATTCTAATGAACAAAAGACAAGAGTTGTTGAAAGACATTTTTGTCGAAGTTGGAAAAAGAATTCTTTTGTTCGTCAAATCTGATAAATACGGTCTGCTCATGGCAAATAAGTTAAAAGAGCTGTCCAAGCGCTTCTCAGGAAAAGAAGTTGTATTTCAGTTAAAGAAAGATGACAAGATTCTATTTGATACAATTGAAAAATTCTATCAAGGGAAGTACAAAGTAGAACAATCTGAATCCATTCAATTGGGAGGATTTTTGATTGATTGTTATGAAATGGGAATTGAAATCGATGAAACAATAGATTTCAAATTGAACGAGAAAAAACAATGGTTCTATGAGGAATCGAATCTTTACATTTAGAAACAGAAACTGGGTTTAAGAGGTGACACTATGAGTCAAGCGGCAATATACTCCATTAACGGTCCTGTAGTCAAGGTGAAAAACATCACCGGTTTTTCAATGCTCGAAATGGTTTTTGTTGGAAACAATAAGTTGATGGGAGAAGTAATATCCATTTCCAAAGAGTTTACAACGATACAAGTATACGAGTCCACTACTGGTCTGAAGCCTGGAGAGCCGGTTTATTCTAGTGGAAGTCCGGTTTCAGTCACTTTAGGACCAGGAATCATCAAAAATATTTATGATGGAATTCAACGTCCACTCATTTCTATATCGGAAAAAGAAGGTGTTTTTATCTCAGCGGGAAGCGACGTCGAGCCGTTGGATAAAAAAATCAAATGGGAAGTGTCCTTTATTGTTAAATTAGGAGATCATGTTCAGTTTGGCGATATATTTGGCACGATTCAAGAAACGCCTTTGATTGAACATCGATTAATGATTCCTAAAGGTATTGCCGGGATCGTTGTGGAAATTCAAAAAGATGGATTTTACACGATAGACCAAGTCTTATTAAGAGTTAAAGATACATCAGATGTCATTCATGAGTTAACCATGACACAAAGGTGGCCAATTAAAAAACCAAGACCGGTATCAAAAAGATTACCTATGTCCATACCACTCGTTAGCGGTCAAAGAATTATCGATACAGTATTCCCAATCGCTAAGGGAGGAACGGCAGCCGTACCTGGAGGATTTGGAACAGGTAAAACTATGATGCAACATCAATTTGCAAAATGGTGCGACGCTGACATTATCGTCTATGTTGGTTGTGGAGAGCGCGGCAATGAAATGACACAGGTATTGGAAGAAATGACAGAATTAATAGACCCTAAATCGAACCGACCTTTAATGGATAGAACGGTTTTAATCGCAAACACGTCCAATATGCCTGTTGCTGCGAGAGAAGCGAGTATTTATACCGGTATCACGATGGCGGAGTATTATCGTGATATGGGCTATCATGTTGCTCTAATGGCAGACTCGACATCTAGGTGGGCAGAGGCTTTGAGAGAAATCTCCGGAAGACTTGAAGAAATGCCTGCGGAAGAAGGATTCCCCGCGTATTTGCCAAGCAGAATATCCCAATTTTACGAAAGAGCGGGATACATGGAAACGATCAATCACCGAGTTGGTTCGGTCACAATCATTGGCGCAGTATCTCCTCAGGGTGCCGACTTCTCGGAACCAGTAACTCAAAATACCAAACGATTTGTACGCTGTTTTTGGGCTTTGGACAAACAATTAGCCTATGCTAGACATTATGCTGCAATCAATTGGAATTTAAGTTATTCAGAATACATTGGAGATCTTTCGAAATGGTATAACAAGAACGTTGACATACGATTTTTGAAAAATCGCCAAGAAATGATGGCAATTCTCGCTGAAGAAACCAAATTAATGGAAATTGTCAAATTAATTGGTAGTGATGTTTTACCAGACGATCAAAAACTAATCATCGAAATTTCGAAAGTGATTCGTGTAGGATTCCTTCAACAGAATGCCTTTCATAAAGAAGATACTTACGTTCCTCTTCAAAAGCAATTAAGAATGATGGATGTGATTTTGTATTTAAACAAAAAGTCATCAGAGATTTTACGAGATGGTAAAACATTCAGTCTCGTCGCAAAAACCTCTTTATTTGAAAAAGTAACAAAGATGAAATATGATGTTCCAAACGATCAACTAGAGAAATTTGATGATTATTTTAAGTTAATTGATACGGAACTTGGTCAAATTAGATAACGAAGGAGGTCGCTTATGAATCTTCAATATATTGGGCTCGAAGAAGTGAACGGGCCACTCATTTTTCTTGACAATGTTGAAAATGTCGGATATGAAGAAATGGTTGAAATCCAAATGAAAGACGGCGAACTTCGTCATGGAAGAGTTGTTCAAATTGATGGAAGAAAAGCCGCAATACAGGTATTTGAAGGAACACAATCGATGTCGCTTTCGAATATGAAGATTAAATTTACGGGTAAACCAATGGAAATTGGGCTTTCTACCGAGGTTCTTGGTAGAACCTTTAACGGTTCGGGAGATCCAATTGATGGGCTTGGTCCTATATTTGTGGATGCTTATTATGACATCAACGGCACTCCACTCAATCCAGTAGCCAGAGTATACCCGAGAAATTATATCAATACCGGAATCTCAAGTATTGATGCATTAACCACATTAATTAGAGGACAGAAACTTCCTATTTTTTCAGGATCAGGAATGCCTCATAACGAACTTGCTGTTCAAATAGTAAAGCAATCAAAAATATCAGAATCTGAAGGTAGTCAATTTTGTGTTGTATTTGCTGCAATGGGAGTAAAGAACGATGTGGCTGATTATTTCAAAAGATCATTTGAAGAAGCCGGGGTTATGGATAAAGTCGTTATGTATATCAATGTCTCCAATGATCCAATCATTGAAAGGCTATTAACTCCTAGATGTGCTTTATCTGCTGCAGAATACTTAGCATTCAAACATAATATGCATGTGTTGGTAATCTTGACTGACATTACTTCTTACTGTGAAGCTCTGCGTGAATTTTCTTCATCAAAAGGTGAAATACCCGGAAGAAAAGGGTACCCAGGATACTTGTATTCTGATCTTGCTTCCATGTATGAGCGAGCAGGAATTGTAAATAATTCTAAAGGTTCGGTAACACAAATTCCGATTCTTTCAATGCCAAATGATGATATCACTCATCCCGTCCCAGATTTGACCGGTTATATTACTGAAGGACAAATCGTACTGGACAGAGATTTATTTCAACTGGGAATTTATCCTCCTATAGGAATTCTCCCTTCACTTTCTCGTCTAATGAAAGACGGGATTGGCGCAGGATATACCAGAGCGGACCATCAGGACTTAACGAATCAGCTTTATGCTTCATACGCAAAGGTTCAGGATGCAAGAAGTCTAGCTTCTGTCATTGGTGAAGATGAATTATCTCCAACCGATAAGACATATATTGAATTTGGTGACCTGTTTGAAGAGCGTTTTTTGTCGCAAGGAATAGATACGAATCGTTCAATAGAAGAGACGCTTAATCTTGGATGGAGTCTGCTTTCGTTGTTGCCAAAACAAGAACTTGATCGCACCGACGATGCATTGTTAGACCAATTTTATGATAACAAAGCAGCTATGGTATTTTTCAATATCATCGATAAACCGATTATCAAGGAAATCGGTTCAATCAAGGAAGTATAATTATGGCTACAAAACAAGTATTCCCCACAAAGGGAAATCTTATCGCAATCAAAAAGACAAATGCTTTGGCACATCTAGGCTATGATTTAATGGACAGAAAGAGAAATATCCTCATTCGAGAAATGATGACGATGATTGATGATGTCAGGAAATTGAGAGACGAGATTTCAATCACATACAAAAAAGCCTATCTTGCTTTGCAGGAAGCAAACATTACCTTAGGAATTGTCAACAATATTGCAAACGCAATCCCAATTGACGATGGACTTTCAATTACTTACCGAAGTGTCATGGGTGTCGAAATTCCAAAATTATCCTATGTCAAAGAAGCGATATCAGTAAAATATGGGTTCTCAAATACGAACACGAAATTTGATTATGCATACAAGAATTTTTTAAAAGTTCGAGACTTAACAATATTATTGGCTGAAGTAGACAATTCTTTGTATCGTTTGGCAAACGCAATTAGAAAAGCACGAAAAAGGGCCAATGCACTAAAGAATGTTGTTATCCCTGAATTTGAAAGAAACATCAAATTCATTACGGAGGCTCTTGAAGAAAAAGAAAGAGAAGATTTCTCTCGAAAAAAAGTAATTAAAAGTACAAAATCGGTATCATAAAAGCGAGAAGGATTTATTTCTTCTCGCTCTCACTAAATGAGTCTTCAAGCAATAATTGTCTTGACTATTTACATCAAATAGTTAATAATATTAATAGACTCTTTTTAGGGGTGTGGTGTCAACGGTAGCACGACAGTCTCCAAAACTGTTTGTACGGGTTCGAATCCTGTCACCCCTGCCATATTGCATTGAAGATAGCCCATTAGGGCTATTTTTTATTTTTTTTACATTTTTACATTTCGAAGTTCTTCTAAAAGAAAAATCACCGTAGCCACGTTATAAAATTCTTTATTTTTAAATGATTTATGATATAATGTAGTAGACTGTAAGCGTTTTATACGAGAGGAGAAATATTTATGAAAGAATATTCTGCAGAGTCAATTAAAAATGTCATTATCTTAGGACATCTAGGAAGCGGAAAAACTTCTTTAACAGAGTCGCTTGTGTATGCATCTGGTGCAATTGAAAAGAAGGGTGAAGTTGAAAAGAAAACGACGATTTCAGACTTCACACCAGAAGAGCATTCAAGATTATCTTCATTATCAACGGGAATCGTGCCAGTTGAATTCAAAGGAATGAAAATCAATTTCTTGGACGCACCCGGAGCGGATGAAATGATCGGCGACATCACATATGCTTTAAAAGCTGCAAGTGGAGCTGTTTTAGTGTTGGATGCGACCAAAGGCGTTGAGGTAGGCGCCGAAAAAATGTGGAAAGAAATCCGCAAAAATAATCTACCTGCAATCATTTTCGTCAACAAGATGGACAAAGAAAACGTCAAGTTTGATGAAGTACTTGAATCAGTAAAAACAAAGTTAGGAAAACAAGCTGTTCCATTCTGCCTTCCAATTGGAAAGCAATCGGAGTTCAGTGGGTTTGCGGACATTGTTGAATTGAAAGCAAGAATTTACACAGGAGATGCTTGTATTGACGGCGACATCTATCCTGACAAGATGGACAAAGTATCTGAACTAAGACAAAACCTAATTGAGACCGTAGCCGGTTCTGACGAACAACTTCTAGAGAAGTACTTCGAAGGCGAAGAACTTACGATGGAGGAAATTAAACACGGATTACATCTTAGCGTAATTTCTGGAGAGGCTGTTCCTGTCATGGTCGGGGCTTCAACAAAAGACGTTGGACCATTAACTCTACTTCATATGATTAGAGAATACTTCCCGAGCACTTCAGAACTTGAACCCAGTCAAGGAGTCAAGCCTGGAACTGACGAGCAACTCAAACGCAAGTTTTTGGATAGCGAGCCGTTCTCTGGATATGTATTTAAAACATTAATTGACCCATTCATTGGAACAATTAATATTCTACAAGTGAAATCTGGTACATTGAAAAAAGATCAAGAAGTATATGTTTCAAATTTAGATGATTCTCAAAAAGTGAATCAACTTTTCTGTTTGATGGGAAAAACTCAAATTTCTGTTGAAACCATTCACGCGGGAGATATATGCGCTGTTGCAAAAATGGATGGTGTCTTAGCGGGAACGACTATTTCTGACAAAAAATCACCAATTGTATTTCCAAAAGCAGCGCCCCCAACCCCTACAATGTACTTAGCAGTACATCCGAAGAATAAAGCGGATGAAGATAAATTATCTAATGCTCTTAGCAAACTACACATCGAAGATCCTACGTTCGAAATCAAAAGAAACAAAGAAACTTCTCAATTATTGATTGGTGGGCAAGGAAGCATTCATCTAGGATATATCATCGACAAAATGAAAAATATGTTTAAAGTCGATTTAGATACCGATGAACAAAAAATCGTATATCGCGAAACGATTAGAGCTACTGCTACGGCTGAAGGTCGATACGTGAAGCAATCGGGAGGTTCAGGGTACTACGGAGTCGTAGTCATGAGATTTGAGCCTCTTGAAGGAAAAGATTACGAATTCGACGAAGAAGTATTCGGCGGAGCCGTCCCAAGAAACTATTTTCCTGCAGTTGACAAAGGTCTCCAAGAGACTTTAGAACACGGTGTATTAGCAGGATTCCCAGTTATTGGCGTCAAAGGAATTTTAACCGATGGTAAATATCATGCGGTTGACTCTAATGAGTTGGCTTTCAAAATGGCCGCATCCATCGCATTTAAAGAAGCGTGCAAAACTGCAAAGCCTTCTATTCTTGAACCAATCCATAAAATTGAAGTCACTGTAAAAGATGAATATATGGGCGATGTTCTCGGAGATGTAAACAAACGACGCGGTAGAGTCATGGGAATGGAACCAGCAGAAGACGGTTATCAAAAAATCGTTGCTGAAGTTCCGGAATCCGAAATTACGAAATATACAATCGATTTAAAAGCTATGACTCAAGGAAGTGGTACCTTTACTCGTGAATTTTTGAAATACGAAGAAGTACCAGCAAACCTCATTCCGAAAATCGTCGAAGAACACAAAAAACAAACTGAAAAATAAAATACTTGAAAAGCAGAAATCAACCATTTCTGCTTTTTTATTCATATCGTTATCTTCTTTTTGTACTTCAGTGTATAATTTTATACGAAGGAAGTGAATATAATGAATTTATATGAAATTAGTGTTAAGGACGTATCAGGTAAAGAAGTTTTGCTTAGTAAATATAGCGGAAAAGTGTTATTAATTGTCAATACGGCAACCCATTGTGGATTTACTCCTCAATATGATGGTCTTGAAAAACTTTATGAAGAGTACAAGGATCAAGGGTTTGAAATACTTGATTTTCCGTGTAGCCAATTTTTAAATCAAGCTCCAGAATCAAGCGAAGAAATAGCATCTATCTGCAAACTCCGCTTTAATACGCAGTTCCAGACTTTTGCTAAAATCGAGGTCAATGGAAATCAAGCACATCCACTTTTTACTTACCTTAAACAGCAAGTTCCTTTTGACAGCAAAACTAAAAAGGGAAAAATTAAACCTTGCATTTTCAAAAAATGTAGAGAGCGGTTCTCAAATCCAAAGATTAAATGGAACTTTACGAAGTTTCTCGTAGACAGAGAAGGGAATGTTATAGATCGTTTTGCGCCATCTGTGAGGCCTGAAGAACTTTCTAACCATATCGAAAAACTTCTGTAATCCTTGACTTCAAGAGGTAATACTATAAAAAAATCAATTCCCTTTTTTTTCACAAAAATTTCAAAAAAAATAGTATTGACACTAGTTCTCTTGTTTGATAAAGTATTATGTGTGACATAGTAGTTATGGAGGTTCTTGATGGAAAAAATAGGCTTATTGATTGATAGTACATCCTTGACAAGAGAAGACATTCAAAAAACATCGTTTTTAAAGGTAGCTTCTCTCAAGGTACGAATTGATGAAAAAGAATTTAATGAAATTGATATTTCATACGAACAAATGAATCAACATTTAAAGACCGCAAAGAAATTATTGACATCTCAACCTTCACCTGGTGAGTTTTTAGATTTGTACAAAAGTTTCTGGAGCGAAGGATATACACATATTCTTGTCATTACTTTATCCGAAAAATTAAGTGGAACTTTTCAATCTGCCTTGATTGCAAAATCAATGTTGGATTTTCCACTAGAAATACGTGTTTATGCTCCTCAGACAGCATCCTTTGGAGTTGCTTTAGGAATTCCAAAAATTATCCAGTCGATTGAGCAAGGATTATCGTTCGATACTTTAATGGATCGAGTACACAAATTATATGAACACCCAACCGTGATGTTTACATTGTCTAATCTTATGCATTTATTCCGCGGAGGCAGATTGAATCTGGTTTCTGCTTTTCTAGGAACGGTATTGCGGATTAAACCGATTGTTGAAATGATTCATGGGAAACTCGAATTAACTAGGAAAGAGCGAACAAATATTGCTTGTTTTGAATATTTTACGGCAAAAATCGATGAATATGTCAAAAACTATCAACATGTCTATGTGGATTTCATCGATCTTAACCATCCTGAGTGGGCAACTCGTTTTCAAGACTATATGAAGGAGAAACACCCTCAAGTAGAGTGTCACTTCACACATCAAATTACACCTGTTTTCTCTGTTCATTTAGGAGATCAAGGGTTTGGAATTGCAGTTTTATCTGAAAACTAATCAACATTAAATAAATGAGATTAAAAAAGCTCGATCAGCATTGCTGTCGAGCTTTTGTTTTATTTAACTACAAATGGTACTATCTCTTGCCAGCATCATATGGTTCGCCAGCAGCCTTTGGACCTTGTGAGTTTTTGGATGTAAAAATTAATACAATAATTGTAACAATGTAAGGGATGATGGATAAAATCTCACCAGGTATATTCATATTGCTCAAGAACGGAATCATTGAAGTCATATTTGATATTTTTGAGAAGAAGCCAAATAGCAATGAAAATAGCAGTATTCTAAACGGCTTCCATTGTCCTGATATCAAAACAGCGAGTGCTAAAAAGCCATAGCCATTTGCTGAAAAGGTAGCATCATAAATTCCTGTGATTGGTACTATGTAGAATAATCCACCGAGTCCACCTAAGGCTCCAGAAATAACGACACCAAGGTAACGAATTTTCTTAACATTAATACCCGCTGCATCAGCCGCTTGAGGATATTCACCACAAGAGCGAAGGCGTAGACCGAATCTTGTTTTATAGATTGTAATGTAGGATACAATCAAAATTGCAATACCGATATAAATAGTAATGAAGGTATTTGAAAACAAAATCGGGCCTAAAACAGGGATATCTGACAATATTGGAATTGACCTTATAAAGAAACTGTTATTCGGAAATTGAATTTTCGAATATCCAGTAATGGCTTTTGCAAGAAAAATAGCAAAAGCTGGCGCAAACATATTTAATGCTGTTGCTGAAATGATTTGGTTTGCGCTCATATTGACAGAAGCATAGGCATGCAATAAAGAGAACAACATACCTATAATGATTGCAATGAATATTCCGATAAAAAACAAACTTTGTCCATTTAATCCTGAGGATTTATAAATCAAACTCATAAAGAAGATAGCAAAGAAGGCTCCGAAAGTCATGATACCTTCTAATGCGATGTTCACGACTCCACTACGCTCGGAGAACATACCCGCGAGTGCAACAATCATCAAAGGAATCGCAACTAGCAAAGACATATTGATAATACTATATAACGTGTCGAGGAATGACATTATTTCTCACCCCCGGTTTTTTTATTTTTTTTGAAAGGATTTTTAAATCCCTTTTTGAACAACATTGATAATGCACTAAAGTAGATGATGGTCGAGATAATGATTTTAATAACTTCAGTATCAAAGGCAAGTCTTTGTAAATAGAATCCACTATTTTTAATGTATCCTAGGAATAGTCCTGAAAGCAGAACTCCAATGGGATGACTTAACCCGAGCAACGCAACGGCAATTCCGTCGAAACCTTCACTTAATAATAAGTTCTGAACGACTAGATGAGCTCCAGACCCGGTTAAATATACAATAGCACCGGCTAGTCCTGAAAGTGCACCAGCAATCGTCATGGAAGAAATAATAGCCTTTTTTTCATTGATACCAGCATATCTAGCGGCTTCTTTATTGTGTCCTACCGCTTTGAGTTGATATCCAAAAGTAGTTTTTTCCAAAACGATATAAATGATGATTACAGCGATAACAGCTAGGAAAAAACCACCGGTAACCGAAGAATCAGGAAATAGCCACTGTAATCCCATTTTTGGAATGATGGCACTCTCCAAAACACTTTTCGATTTTGAAAGTCCATCGAATACAGTTGACATTACTCCCCAGTTTACCAAATACATAGCGATATAATTGAGCATGATTGTAGCAACAACCTCATGCACATTAAACAATGCTTTTAATAACCCAGGAATGAATCCCCAAATTGCACCTGCTAGAATTGCCCCTAATACAGCAACTATCCAATGCAGATGTCCGGGAAGGAAACCCCAACGAACGCCAATGTATATGGCTACAAACGATCCAACGGTAAGCTGTCCAGTTGCCCCAATATTGAAGAGACCCGTTTTAAACGCAAATCCAACACTTAATCCAGTTACAATAATTGGTGCAGCAAACAGAAGCACGTTCCCCATGGATTCATTGCCGTCTTGGAAAGCTCCTGTGAAGATAATCCATAGTCCATGGAAAGCGTCTTGAGGGACGAATATAAGCATTAGAATGAAACCAAATATGAGTCCTGCTAGTATCGCATACAAAGAAGATTTCGTATTCTCCCCAAGTGATATTTTTGGTTTTTTGCTAAAAGTATTCTTCAATGACTCAGAGATTTTCAATAGGAAGTTTTTAAACGACTTCATTTATCTCACCTCTCTTTGAACCTGACATATAAAGACCCAACTCATTCTCGGTTACTTTGTCAGGATGGACACTTGCGACCAATTCACCTTCATACATGACTATGATTCGATCAGATATCCCCATGACTTCATCAAGTTCCAAAGAGACAAGCAAAACCGCTTTGTTTTGATCACGTATACTAATTAACTGTTTATGAATATATTCGATAGCGCCCACATCTAATCCTCTGGTAGGTTGAACTGCAATCATTAAATCTGGATTGCGATCGAATTCTCTTGCGACAATTGCTTTTTGTTGGTTTCCACCACTCATACTTCGAGCCATCGTTTTCTCACCTTTACCGCTTCGAACATCAAACCGTTCAATTAAATCATTGGTGTGAGACGAAATGTTTTCAAATTTCAAAAAACCATGATGTTGAAACTCTTCATCGAAATAAGATTGTAAAATCATATTCTCTGCCAAAGTGAAATCCAAAACAAGACCATGCTTATGTCTGTCTTCGGGAATATGACCTATCCCGCTAGTTGTTCTATGACGAATACTAGCCTTGGAGATTTCATTTCCGTGGAGAATGATTGTACCTGTATAATGTGGATTTAAACCCGATAAAGCTTCTACTAATTGAGTTTGACCATTTCCTTCAATACCAGCGATACATAAAATTTCACCGGCTTTGACGTCAAACGACACATCTTTTAAGACTTGTTTACCATCTTTATTTGTCATATTGAGGTTACGGACGCTTAAAACTGTTTTTCCAAGATGAATAGGTGATTTTGGTATATCGAATAATACTTTTCGACCAACCATCATTTCAGCCATCTGTTCTATGTTTGTTGTTTTAACGTCAACAGTTCCAATATATTTACCTTTTCTGAGAACGCTACAACGATCTGCGACTGCTTTAATTTCTTTTAACTTATGTGTAATAAGAACAATGGACTTGCCTTCCTTCACCAAGTTTTTCATGATGTGAATTAATTCCTCAATCTCTTGTGGAGTCAACACAGCAGTCGGTTCATCAAATATCATAATTTCAGCATTTCGATATAGCATTTTCAAGATTTCTACTCGTTGTTGCATACCTACTGAAATTTCAGATATGATATCATTTGGATTTAAATTAAAGTTGAATTGATCACTAAGTGCTTGGATTTTTTGAATGGCGTGGTCCATTTTTAAAAAACCGTTTTTGGTATCTTCCATACCTAAAACGATATTTTCAGCTACTGTAAAATTGTGTACCAGTTTAAAATGTTGATGAACCATTCCGATGTGCAAATCATTGGCGTCGTTAGGGCTTTTAATTTCGACTTCTTTCCCATTTACCAAGATGGTACCGCTATTTGGTTGATAAAGGCCGAACAAAATAGACATCAATGTCGATTTCCCTGCTCCATTTTCTCCCAAAAGCGCATGAATTTCCCCTTTTTGAACTTGTAGTGTTACATTATCGTTTGCTAAAATTCCGGGAAAATCTTTTGTGATGTTCAGCATTTCTATAACATATCCCATACACGTCACCTCAATTGTTGATTATATCAAAAAAGACGAAAAAAAGGAAGAATATTTCTACCTTCCCTTTTTATCTTTTATCAGTAATGAATTTTGAGTATTACTATTCGACTATAACCGTGACGTAATCACTGTCAAATGAATCTGCATCAACTGTGATATCTCCACTAACAACAACTGTTCCAGCTGTCAATAATGCGAAAATTGCATCATAATCAGCTTGGTCAAATGTATCGAATCTTGTGAAATCTTGTGGTAATCCAACGCCGTCTTCAACTGAACCTAAGTTCCAAGCTGTTCCGCCAACGAATGTTTCATCGTAAATGGATTCAAGAGCTGCATAAACAGAGTTAGCTAATTCTTTCATAGCTGATGTGATAACTGTTTCAGAAGCATCTTTTTGGTCAATGTCAACACCGATTACTTTTCCATCTGTAGCTTGTTCAGCAGCACTCATTACAGATGCGCCAGCTCCACCAGCTGCAGCGAAAATGACTTCTGTTCCTGTTGTAAACCAGGAAGCAGCTTTGTCAGAAACAGTATTATCAGCCCAGAAAACTCCTGAGTACCAATATACTACTTCAACAGGTGCAGTTAATTCTAACTCTTCAGCTGCATAAGCAGCACCTTGGATGTATCCGTATCCGAAACGTACAACTGCAGGAACAGCCATTCCACCAACGAATCCAAGTTTTGTATTTCCATCCATGACTGCAGCATAGCCAGCCAAGAATCCAGCCTCTTGTTCTTTGTAGAAAATTGGTAATACATTGTCTTCAACTGTGAAATCAGCAGCAGTTTCGCCAGTTAAAAGAATTGGATTGCCTTGATCGTCCCAACCAGAAACGTTACTTGGAGATCCATCCAAGAAAATGAAGTTTACATCTGGGTGATCGCTTTGAACTAGCCAAATCGCATTTTCAAACATGTATCCAGGAGTAACAACAGTAGTGGCACCATTTTCAATTGCCAATTCGATAGTTGCTACACGTGCGTCAGTTGAATCTGCGGAAGGTTGATAATATTTGTAAGAAATATCATTGTCTTCTGCGAAAGCTTTCAAGCCTTCCCATGCGCCTTGGTTGAATGATCCATCGTCAATCGTACCAACGTCAGTAACTAAAGCAAGTTCATAAGTCTTTTGAGTACAAGCAGATAGAATGACTCCAAAAGATAAAACAAAAAGAAGTACTAAAACTTTTTTCATAAATTCTCCTCCATATGATTTTTTTTGATGCTAGAATTTTTGAAGATTACCTTCATCCCCTATTTTACCAAATTAAAGTCGTGTTTACAACACTAAAAAGACTATTTCGAACATCTCAGCAAAGAAATAAGAAAAACATTTTTGAAACAATGTCCTCATCCAGCAATAATAACAAATATATACGACAATATAGTTATCATTCACTCTGTACAAGTTGATAAGATGGTTAAATATTCTGTAAAATTCGCAAATATCGAAAGAGAGACACATTCTTGTGGTATCTAATAAATAATGCTTGACAATTACCAGCCTATTTAGTAAACTTATATATGCGAAAAACTACATGGCGGTTGTGGCGAAGGGGTTAACGCATCGGATTGTGGCTCCGACACTCGTGGGTTCGATTCCCATCAATCGCCCCATCAAAAAAAGAAATTGGGCTATGGCCAAGTGGTTAAGGCATCGGACTTTGACTCCGAGATCGTTAGTTCAACTCTAACTAGCCCAGCCAATCTTTTTTTGACCCGCTAGCTCAGCCGGTAGAGCATTTGACTTTTAATCAAAGGGTCAGGCGTTCGAATCGCCTGCGGGTCACCATTTTTATTTATCATTAAATTTGCGGGTATGGCGAAATTGGCAGACGCGCTAGACTTAGGATCTAGTTCCCCCGGAGTGCAGGTTCAAGTCCTGTTACCCGCACCATCTTAATTGATATCATATAATCTGAAATTCAACCGAAATCATACCATATAGGGTTTGTACTCGGTTTCAGATACTCCCCCTATATGTTTTCCTAATGCATCAAAAATGATGCACCAAACATATATTAATGTAAAAGCATGAGGAAGTCAAGAGCATTTTGACATTTTCGCATCATTTTTGCATCACAAAGGAGTTATATGAATGAATAGGTTAAAAGAGATTCGAGAAAAGAGAAATATTAGTCAACGAGAACTTGCTCGAAGAACAAATATTACTAGCGCACAAATTAGCAGATATGAGTCTGGACAGAAACTAACTGAAGAATCTATTAGACAAATCGTTATCGCACTCGATACTTCTGCAGATTACTTGCTAGGATTAATTGATGACGAAGAAAAAAAGTAGCCGAAGCTACTTTTTTTTATTTTAGATTATTTAATACTCCATATTTTTGCGAATCCGCATGGGCTTTTTTTACACTCATATGTAGATATATTTGCGTTGTACTGAGAAGTCTATGTCCAAGAAGCTGCTGTAAAGATGTTAGTGGACACCCATTTTCAAGCAATAAAGTTGCCATTGTGTGTCTAAACATATGTGCATGACATTGTTTTAAATTTAGATCACATTTTACTTTATGAAAAAATGCTGACAAATTTCGATATGTGAATCTCTTGAAACTTTTATAGTTAAAAAGCAAATATTGTCTTTCTGGATAGAATGAAATGTAATCCTTCAATAGTTCAATTGTAGCGTAGCTTATGAATACAAACCTTTCGTCTTTTGTTTTTGTAGATGTTAGTTTTATTGAACCCTCATCCAAGTTAATGTATTTCACTTCAATATCTAGTAATTCAGACTGTCTTACTCCTGTGTCAATTAGCAATAGTATCACTATCATTTTTGTTAGTTCATAGGGATTCTTCTCATCAAGGCTGTTAATGTATTTAATTATTGATTTTAATTCAGTTTCAGAAAATGTATTGAAATGGGTCGATACTTGTCGAAGTTTTTTAAATTGCATTAAGTATGGGAAGCCAATTTCATGATATTTATAGAGTTGCTTCAGTAATCTCATTTTTTTGTTGATTGTGATGTTTTTACAAGTCTTTTTTGAAAAATCAACAAACGAGTCGATGTCCTGTCTTGTAACATCTTCAAGATAGAAAAGCCTTTTGGATTTAAAAAAAGTTATAATCGGCGAAAAATAATAGCCTTGATATTTCCACGTGCTTGTTGATTTTGTCAATTTTGTAAAGTCCTGAAATGTTTGAATTCTTTCTTCAATTTGTATTTTCATGTATCCTCCTAGTATTAGGCCTTAAGGTAGCAAAAATAAATATCCGCACTATAAAATTATACTACATAATTTTCACTATTGAACTTGTGAATTATGTTCAATATTGGTATACTATCTTATGTAAAGAGGTGAGAAGATATGTGGCCAAAAAAAATACAAAAGATGTCAAATTAAAAAAGTAAGGTTGCTTGATGATATAAAGTTGATGTATAACAATGAACTAGCGACTTTGAGAGATGAGTATAAAATCGGTTATGAAAAGTTTGAAGAACCCAACAGTAAGGCAAAAATTATTATTAAATCAAACTGTTAATGAACGAGATTTGATTTCGCAGAATACCATTGCGGAATCTTCCAAAGGAATCAAATTTAAAATCTCAAATTTAATTAGCTATATAGCGTTCTGTTTTGTAGTGTTTTTGGTATCTGTACTGTATGTTTTTATTAAAGCTTTCGAACAAAACACGATTCCCTCATTGAAATTTTACTCATTTGGCTTTATATTAATTTTTTTGGTTTTCGGAGCATATGGATTGATTGCTTCAAAGAAAAAAATATCAATGATTAATGACAAAGGGTACCTTATAACCCTAATTTCATTTTGGACGACTGTTCTAACTCTTATTATTACAATAGTCTCACAAGCTTCTTAGTCAACTGAATTTAATTTGAATGGAAATATTGAGGTGATTAATTTGAGAACAAAGGCAGAAAAGATTCATGACAAATTTGACTTCGAACTCTGAGAATTTAACAACACAATAAAAGAGTGTGAAATAAGAAGAATATTTATTCTAGATATAATAAAAGAGGGAAATTCATCGCCGTCTATTGTAAATGATAGTTGTATTTTTTTTCAAAGAGTTTTCATCGATTTTTCTCATTATATAGTATTAAAACTATACGATTTTTTTTT
>Ga0180007_10000713_pt1 | contig 51973 bp, 47 predicted proteins | sample MM_PC_MetaG_FD_121122 | JGI IMG/M metagenome (GOLD analysis project Ga0180007, IMG submission 121122) | Groundwater microbial communities from the Aspo Hard Rock Laboratory (HRL) deep subsurface site, Sweden - MM_PC_MetaG | ecosystem: Environmental > Aquatic > Deep subsurface > Groundwater... | reverse complement strand
TTGGGCTGGTCAGTTTGTTCCGGAATCGGTGGTCAGTTTGCCGTGGAATCCGTGGTCAGTTTCCCGTGGAATCGGTGGTCAGTTTCCGCCGGAATCCGTGGTCAGTTTGGACCGGAATACGCACACATGCACATCCACGGCCCGGCTGTGGGAATAGAGCTTGGAATCGCTCCAGTTCTGGCTTTGGATGAAATCGCGGGTCAGAGTCTCTGCGGGATGGGCAACGAAGAGCTCGAGCAGCGAAAACTCGGTTCGGGTCAGACTCGCCTGGCGGCCCTGGATCGTGACCTGATGGGTGCGGTAATCCAGAACGATATTTTTGTTACGGTGCGCAGTGGCCGTTTCGCTGCGCCGGACCCTGCGCAGCACGGTCCTGATGCGGGCCGAGAGTTCCAGGGCGTTGAAAGGCTTGACCAGATAATCGTCGGCCCCGCACTCCAGCCCCAGGAGCTTGTCCGCGACCGTGTCCCGGGCCGAGAGCATGATGACCGGCACGTCGCTGTCACGCCTTAAAGTCTGGCAGACCTTTATCCCGTCGATGTCGGGCAGACCCAGATCCAGAAGCACAAGGTCGGGCGCGTTCACGTACACGGCCGCAAGACCCGAGGCCCCGTCCATTGCGCTCAGCACCGTGAAGCCGTCGAGCTCCAGATTGGCTTTGACGGTCGTGACAATGTCCGGGTCGTCGTCGATGATCAGTATTCTCTGCTGCGTCAAACCATCCTCCCTGTCCGCGCGGTCCCTTCAAGAGTCACGCATGTCCGGCTCATGCCGATACACATGTTTCAATCCCGTTACAACTTTAACGCCACAAGGTCGAAATTTTCTGCTAGGTGGGACAACATTACTATTGAGTACGGCCTGATCGTTCTGGAGACGAACAGGCACTGAAAACGGTCCGGTTCCACATCTTTGTACAGGAGGGAGTATGACTCCAAAAAATGATGCATCCAGCGGTCGGGGCTGGCGTTTCGTCCTGCTTCCGGCCATAGCGGGCATCGTGTTCACGGTCGGGGTGGCCCTGGCCATGACCACCACGGATCAGGCCATGTTCTGCGGCAGCTGCCATTCCATGTCCGAGGCGGCACTGACGCACAAGCGCTCGGTCCACGCCGAACTGGCTTGCAACGAATGCCATGCCCCACACAATTTGGTGGCCAAGATCCCGTTCAAGACCAAGGAAGGCACCAGGGACATCCTCGCCACTGTCACGAGCAGCATCCCCGACCTCATCCACCCGGGCGAGGAAACCAAGGAAGTGACCCAGGCAAACTGTCAGCGCTGCCACAGTTCGACCACATCCACCGTGGTCATGCAGAGCAAGAAATTCTGCACCGACTGCCACCGTCACGTGCCCCACACCCCCAAAATCCCCGTAGCCAAAAGGAGCGCCGCCGATGCGTAAAAACTTTCCTCTATTCGCCATGCTGGCCGTGGGAATGGCCTTGGCCCTAAGCGCATGTTCCGAAGCGACCGAGCCTGTGCCGCCGACCTTCAAGACCAATCTCAAGTCCGACGAGATAAAGAACTCCGCCTTCAAGCCCGAATTTCCGCTACATTACGAAACATACCTGCGCAACAACGAATCGGAAATCATGACGGAGTATGGCGGGTCCGTGGCCTACAACAAGCACGACAACGTAAATCCCCTACCCGAGGGATACAAGCACGCCCAGCCGTACCTGAAGAATCTCTGGCTCGGCTACCCTTTCAGCTACGAATACAAGGCGGCGCGCGGCCACACGTACGCCATAAAGGACATCCTGCATATCGATCGTCTGAACCGCTACGACGAAAAGGCCGGATTGCCCGCCACATGTTGGAACTGCAAGACCGCCAAGATGAACGAGTGGGTCGGCACATACGGAGACGATTTCTGGGCCAAGGATTTCAACGAATTCCGCGAACAAGTCGACATGGACGAGAACACCATCGGCTGCGCCAACTGCCATGACCCGGCCACCATGGAACTGCGCCTCTACTCCGTGCCCCTCCAGGATCACTTGAAGGCAGAGGGCAAGGACTTCAAGACCCTGCCTCGCAACGATCAGCGCGCCCTTATGTGCGGCCAGTGCCACGTGGAGTACTACTTCACGGACAAGGGTCAGGGCACGCCCAAGAAGCCCGTCTTCCCGTGGGCCATGGGCAAGGACCCGGAAGAGATGTACACGTACTACAAGAGCCACGGCGACACCACGACGCCCGGCTTCGAAGGCAACTTCGTGGACTGGGTGCATCCCGTGTCCAAAACCCCCATGCTGAAAGCCCAGCATCCCGAGTACGAAACCTGGTATAACGGCGTGCATGGCGCGGCCGGCGTGAGCTGCGCCGACTGCCACATGAGCTACACCCGCCTCGACGGCAAGAAAAAGATGTCCAACCATCACTGGAACTCGCCCCTGAAGGACCCGGACATGAAGGCCTGTCGACAGTGCCATACGGACAAGAGCCCCGACTATCTGAAGCAACGGGTCCTCTTCACCCAGGACAAGGTCTGGGAACAGCTCATGACCGCCCAGGACATCTCGGTCAAGGCGCATGAAGCCATCCGCATGGCCAGCGAGTTCGAGGGCGAGAAGCCGGCCAACTACGACCAGCTCATGATCGACGCCCGCGAAATGTGCCGCAAGGGTCAGTTCTTCTGGGACCTCATCTCCGCCGAGAACAGCGTGGGCTTCCACAACCCGACCAAGGCCCTGGACACCCTGGCCAAATCACAGCAGTACAGCCAGAAGGCTGTTGACATCGCCATCCAGGCAGCGGCCTTCACCACTGCCCAGGCCCTGGCCGGAGACATCAAGACCCTGGTGCCGCCCATCATGGAACACAGCCGGGAACTGCAGATGGATCCCGAGCATATGGCCAGCCACCAGTGGTTCAAGTACCTCAAACTCACCCCCAAAGCCGAGAAGATCTGGGAAGGCAACAAGCGTCTTGTCCCGGCTCCGGCCGCAAGCTAGACACAGGGTTTCCCGAATCGCGACGGGGGCTTCGGCATGACGCCGAAGTCCCCGTTTTATTTTCCTGTCGCCGCTCCCCAGAAATTCTTCTCTTTAGTTGATGAAATATCGCCACCCCCCTTGTCCTTTCGATTCCAATTCAATAAGCTTGAACTATCCATATTGAAAAAACGTATCATTACCATCAATACAACCTCTGGAGGTCGGATATGGGAGAAGAATTGGCAGCAGGCTGCACGAGACCCACGGTAGAGATCGAACAGACACCGAAAGAAGCACCACAACAGACGACACCAGCCCAAGGAGTGCGACCCATGATTCAGGTAGGAAAAAAGGCCCCGGAATTCACAGCCCCGGCCTATTTCAACGGCGGATTCACCACCATCAACCTGTCCGATTATCTGGGAAAATGGGTGGTGCTGTGTTTCTATCCCGGTGATTTCACCTTTGTCTGAGCAACCGAAATCTCGGCGGTCGCCGAGAAGCACGCGGAATTCGTCAAGCTGGGAGTGCAGGTCCTGTCCATGAGCGCGGACAGCATGTTCGTGCACAAGATGTGGGTCGACAATGAACTCTCAAAAATGATCACCGCCAAGACCGTGCCATTTCCCATGCTCTCCGACGGCGGGGGCAGGGTTGGCACAATGTACGGCATATACGATGAATCAAGCGGCGTGGACGTGGGTGGGCGTTTCCTGATTGACCCGGACGGAAATGTGCAGGCTTATGAGGTTCTCACTCCCCCGGTGGGCCGCAACGTGAACGAAACCCTGCGCCAGATCCAGGCCTTCCAGTTGGTGCGCGAGAGCAAGGGCACCAAGGCCACGCCGTCCGGCTGGAGACCCGGCAAGCCAGTCCTGAGCCCCGGCCCCGGCCTGGTTGGTAAAGTCTGGGAAGTATGGACCGTGGACAAGGCCTTCGACTAGCCCGGACCTCCGGACACATAACCGAGAAACGCCCGGATCTCCGGGCGTTTCGCATTCCATGCCAATATTCCGTCTCAGCTTGCCAGTCCGCGCACACAAATCCGACCGGCCAAACCCAACCCACCGACCCATTCCATCAACCGCAATCGACCTATTCAAACCACCGATTCCAAACCACATATTCCAAACCATAGATTCCTACAGATTCCAAACTGCAGATTCCAAACTCCAGATCCAAGCGGACCGGTCCGTCAGGGGCACGGGCCGTCGGCTGTCTGACTGAGCCAGGCATCGTTTGTTTTCCCGTCGCCCTCCGCCCGAAGCGCACGCCTTCCTCCGGCAGAAGCGGCGGGAAAACATTACGAGGCCCGTGAAGGAGTTCCGACGGCCCGTGCCCCTGACGGACCGGTCCGCGTCCACATTGCTCCACCCCTCTTCATTTCATCGACGGACTGCGCGGGAAATATTAAATCATATGATTGATTAATTCAATCAATCGGCTTATAAAGCTTCCCATGAACATCGATCTTCTCCACGATACCAAGCCCAGCAGGGGTGATGTCGCCAGAAACCGGCTCATTGAGGCTGGGCTGCAGTGTTTCGCCGACCGCGGTCTCGAAGGCGTAACCATCCGCGAGATCGCCCGCATCTCCGGCCAGAACTCTGCCGCCATCACCTACTATTTCGGGGGCAAGGAAGGCCTGTACCGTACTGTATTGGAAGCGGTAATGCACTTCTTCAGAAAAAACGTCCTCCTGGTCGAGCAGGCCATGGGCAATGCCTCGTCTCTGTGCGTGATGAGCCCCGGCCTGGCCGTGATCATCCTCAAGCGCATCCAGCGCAACTTCGCCATCGCCATCCTGACCGACGCCAAGGCCGCCCAGTTCGCCATGCTCATGGTGCGAGAGCAGACCCAGCCCACGGCCGCCTTCGAAGCGCTTTACCGGGACACAGTGGAACCCATGCACCGCATGCTCTCCCAAATTCTGGCCCGAATCACCGGCGACGAACCCGATTCGCCCAAAGCCGTGCTGCGCGCCCACGCCCTCATCGGACAGTTGCAGTCCTTTGTCATGGCCCGCGAAACGCTGCTGCGGCGCATGGGCTGGAGCGAATACGACACCGACCGGGCATCGCTGGTGGCCGACATGTTGGCCGAGAATCTCGACACCTTCGTGGCGGGCCTGAAGACCCAGCCACTAAGGAATAAATCCATATGAAACGCATCATCATTATAGTTCTGCTCCTGGCCGCCGCCGTGGGCGGGTGGTTCGCCTGGAAAACCCTGAATCCCGAACGCAGGGACTCGGCTCCGGTCTTCTACGGCAATGTTGACATCCGCGAAGTACGTCTGGGTTTCAGGGTCGCCGGAAGAGTCGCGGAAGTTCTTAAGGAGGAAGGCGACGGAGTCGCCCCCGGTGAAATAGTGGCCCGACTCGATGCCCAGCCCTACGAAAACGCGGCCGATCAGGCCGAGGCCCAGGCCGGGGCGCTTGCGGCGCGTCTGATGGAGCTCCAAAACGGCACCCGCCCCGAGGACATCGAGCAGGCTCGCAAGAACCTGACGGCAACCGAGGCCGCGCACGAAAATGCCCGCCTCATCTTCGAACGCCAGCAGCAGCTCGTCGCCAGCGGGGCCGTGGCCAGGCAGGATTTCGACACCGCCCGAACCTCGTTCCAGACGGCCAGGGCCAGACGGGACGGCGCCAAGGCTGCCCTCGATCTGCTCCTGGCTGGAACGCGCGCCGAACAGATCACCCAGGCCGAAGCGAGCCTTGACGCCGCTCGCGCCGCCCTGTCCCAGGCCCGCACGCAGCTGGCCGACACGGTTCTCACCGCACCCGAGACGGGCATAGTCCTGACTCGCGTTGTCGAGCCGGGCAGCATCGTCCAGGCCGGAAGCACGGCGTTGACCGTCAGCCTTCTTTCTCCCGTCCGTGTCCGGGCCTATGCGCCCGAACCGCAGCTCGGCCTTGTTCATCCCGGCCGCAAAGTGCTGGTCTTCACGGATTCGCGTCCCGAGCCGTACCATGGGCAAATCGGAGACGTCTCCCCACGGGCAGAGTTCACGCCGAAATCCGTGGAAACCGAAGAACTGCGCACCGCCCTGGTCTATCGCTTCCGGGTTGTCGTGCAGGACGCGGACCATGGACTGCGGCAGGGCATGCCCGTCACGCTGCAGCTGGAGGACTGAGCATGGCCGCAGTCAGCCTGTCCGGGGTCCGCAAGACCTTTCCCGGCCTGGATAAACCCGCCCTCGCCGGCATCTCCGGCCCCATCGAAGCCGGGATCATCACCGGCATAGCCGGGCCGGACGGCGCGGGCAAAACCACCCTCATGCGCCTCATGGCCGGACTGCTGAGCCCCGATGACGGGGTCGTAACCGTGCTTGGCCTGGAGCCCGTAGCCGCCCCCGAGCTGCGACTACGGGTGGGCTACATGCCACAAAAATTCGGCCTCTACGAAGACCTCTCGGTCATCGAAAACCTGACCCTGCATGCGGACCTGCGGGGCGTGACCGGAGAGGAGCGAACACAAACCTTTGCGCGGCTGCTGGCCTTCACCGATCTGAATGAGTTCACGACGCGCCTGGCCGGACGGCTCTCGGGTGGCATGAAACAAAAACTCGGCCTGGCCTGCGCACTGCTGGGCACGCCGGAGCTGCTCCTGCTCGACGAGCCGGGAGTCGGCGTTGACCCCATCTCCCGACGCGAGTTGTGGAAAATGGTGCACGAACTCGCCGGCCAGGGCATCGCCGTGGTCTGGAGCACATCTTACCTTGATGAGGCGGAGGCGTGCGACGAAGTCTTTCTGCTCAGCCAGGGGAGCCTGCTTTTCGCAGGCAAGCCGGGCGATCTCACCGGCCGGATGCAGGGGCGCTGCCTGCACCTGGGTGGCGTCGAAGGCCGCAGGCGGCAGGCCCTGTCGACGCTGCTCCGCCAGCCGGAAGTCAGCGACGGGGTCATCCAGGGGCGAAGCCTGCGCATCGTTTTAAAGGAAGGCGCTGCCCGGCCCGATCCCGCGGCCCTCGAAATTCCCGGCCAGCCCGAATGGAAACAGGTCGCTCCACGCTTCGAGGACGCCTTCATCGATCTGCTCGGCGGCGGCCCCGGCGGAGACTCCGCCTTGACCGCGGCCATGCAGCCGCGAGCCGAAACCCGCGAGAGCCTGATCAGGGCCGAAGCGCTGACCAAGAAATTCGGCAGCTTCACGGCCACGGACCATGTCAGTTTTGAGGTGCGGCAGGGAGAAATTTTCGGGCTTCTCGGACCCAACGGAGCGGGCAAATCGACCATCTTCAAGATGATGTGCGGGCTCCTTGCGCCCACCTCCGGCCGGGCCGAGGTCATGGGCATCGACCTGCGCCGTAGCCCAGCCAGGGCCAGAGAGCGCCTGGGCTACATGGCCCAGAAGTTCTCCCTCTACGGCAAGCTGACCGTACGCCAGAATCTCGATTTCTTTTCCGGAGTGTATGGGCTGCCTAGGTCCAGACAGCGCCAGGCCGTGGAGTCGATGATCGAGTCCTTCCACCTGAAACAGTTCCTTGGCGTCAACACCGACGATCTGTCCCTGGGTTACAAGCAGCGTATCGCCCTGGCCTGCGCCGCCATGCACGAGCCGGACATCCTTTTTCTCGACGAGCCGACCTCGGGCGTGGACCCCATCACCCGCCGCGAATTCTGGAACCATATCAACGGCGTGGTGGAGAAAGGAGTCACGGTCATGGTCACCACCCATTTCATGGACGAGGCCGAATACTGCGACCGCATCGGCCTGGTCTATCACGGCAAGCTCATCGCCCTGGCCCCGCCGGATGACCTCAAAGCCGGCGTGGCCTCGCCCGCCCTGCCAGACCCGACCATGGACGACGCGTTCGTCGAACTCATCCGCCGCCAGGAGCAGGCATGAAATTCTTGTCCTGGCGAAGGCTCGCCGCCCTTAGCCTCAAAGAAACGCGCCAGATTCTGCGCGATCCGAGCAGCGGCGTCATCGCCTTCATCCTGCCCATGATCCTGCTAGTCATCTACGGCTACGGCCTGAACTTGGACAGCACCCGCCTGCGCATGGGCCTGTGCGACGAGGACGGAGGGCCGGTGGCGGCGTCATTCACCGCCAAGCTGACGGGCTCGACCTATTTCGAAATATTCCCCGGCAGCCGGCCCGAACTCGACGACCTCCTCGAAACAGGCGCGATACGAGGCTACGCGGTCCTGGCTCAGGACTTCTCGCGCATCGTGGACGGTGGCCGGGAAACGGCCCCCATTCAGGTCATCACCGACGGTGCCGAGCCGAACACGGCAAACTTCATTGCGGCCTTCATGAAAAACGCCTGGCAGGAATGGCAGCAGACCAGAGCCCGGGACCTGGGCCGTGACACCGCGCACGGCGCGGAAGTGCAGGTGCGTTACTGGTACAACGCGGCGGCCATCAGCCGCCACTATCTCATCCCCGGCTCCATCACCATCATCATGACCGTCATCGGCGCCATGCTGACCTCCCTGGTCGTGGCCCGGGAATGGGAGCGCGGGACCATGGAAGCCCTACTGGCCTCGCCCGTGACCCGGACCGAGCTGCTGCTCTCCAAACTTTTGCCCTATTACGTACTGGGCATGACCTCCATGTCCGTGGTGGCCTTGAGCGCAGTGTATCTGATGGGCGTACCCTTTCGCGGGTCCGTGGGCGCCCTGCTGCTGGTCACCACGGTCTTCCTGCTCAGCATGCTCGGCATTGGCCTTCTTATCTCCTCGGTCATGCGCAACCAGTTCGACAGCGCCCAGACGACCCTCAATGTAGCCTTTCTGCCGGCCGTCATGCTCTCCGGCGCGTTTTTCGTCATCTCCAGCATGCCCGCGCCTATCAGGGTGCTGACCCACTTCTTGCCGCCCCGCTACCTCGTCAGCTCCCTGCAGACCATCTTCCTGGCCGGCGATGTCTGGGAAATCCTGATCCCCGACATCCTCTTCCTGACGGGCACAAGCGTTCTCTTCCTGACCCTGACCGCGCTCAAGACCAGACGCAGGCTGGACGCATGATCTGGCTGCGCCGCATCCTGGCCCTGGTCAGAAAGGAGCTGCAGATCCTCCTGGCCGACCCGCAGAGCCGCAAGCTCGTGGTCATTCCTGTTCTGCTGCAGGTCATCCTCTTCCCCCTGGCCGCCACCCTGGAAGTGAAGAACAACACCCTTGCCGTGCTCAGCGAGGACGGTGGCGCGGCTTCGGTGGAACTGACCCAGCGCTTCACCCGCGCTCTGGCCTTCACGGAGGTCATCCATCTGTCGGGGGCCGGACAGATCGAGAGGATACTCGACAACCAGAAGGCCATCGCGGTGGTCCGCTTCGGGCCGGACTTCTCGCGCAAGGCCGCAGCGGGGCTCCCCGCCCCCATGCAGCTCATCCTCGACGGACGCCGCTCCAACAGCAGCCAGATCGCGGCAAGCTATATCCAGGACATCACCACGCAGTATTTCAACGAACAGAGCCTGGCCCAAGGCCGACCGCCCGCGTCGGAGATAGTCATCCGCCACCGCTACAATCCGAACCTCGAATATCAGTGGTTCATCCTGCCGAGCCTTGTGGCCATCATCCTGACCGTGAGCGCGATCATCCTCACGGCCCTGTCCGTGGCCAGGGAGCGGGAGCACGGGACCCTGGACCAGCTCCTGGTCTCGCCTCTGACCCCGGAGATGATCATGATCGGCAAGATTTTTGCCGTGCTGATGGTGGGCATGTTCCAGGCCACGGTCATCATCCTGGCCGCCATTTTCATCTATGGGGTGCCCCTCTCGGGCTCACTACTGCTCATCTACGCCAGCGCGATCATCTATTTTCTGGCCCTGGCCGGCGTCGGATTCTTCATCAGCGCCATCTGCGCCACCCAGCAACAGGCGTTCCTGGGAGCGTTCGCCTTCATCATGCCGTCCATCCTGCTTTCGGGCTACACCGCGCCGGTGGAGAACATGCCCCAGTGGCTTCAGACCGCCACCTGGTTCAATCCCGTCCGTCACTTCATCGTCATCGTGAAAAGCATATTTTTGAAAGACGTGTCCGCAGGGTTTGTGCTGCACAGCGCCATCCCGCTGGTTATCATCGCGGCTGGGACGCTGACGGTCGCGGTGATCATTTTCCGCAGACGGTCCGGATAATCCGCCCCGAACGGCAAAAAGCCCCCTGATCCTTGAGACCAAGGGGCAATAAGCGATCGGAGATGGACGGGGACTAGGCCGGACCGTTGCCGCCCGTCCCTTCCAGCATGCGCACGATCTCATCCTCGCCCATGGGTTCAGGATGCTTGACCTCAAGACTGCGGGACCATTCGCGCGCGAAATCCTTTTGCAGCCACATGTTCAGGCCCAGGGTGATGAGCATGGCGACGAGCGCGCCAATGCTGGCCAGGAGCATGTCCTTGTGCGCGTCCCAGACATCGCCCTGCGTGCCCAGATAGGCGATGCCCAAGTCCCCTCCGAAGAATTCCGCCGCTCCCCATTCAATCAGTTCGTAGAGCATGGACGTCGACATGGCGAAATCAAGGGGCAGGAAATAGCCCCAGAACCCGCCCGCCTGGGCGACACGGAAATAAACCTCGCGGATGGGATAGGCCAGCAGCAGCCCGTAGAGAAAATGCACGATGCGGTCGAAATTGTTGCGTTCCCAACCGACCAGCTCGTTGAAGGTCGTGTCAAAGGCGGCGGAGAACCAGACATCATAGGGAACTTCGGAATAGGTATAATGGGAGCCGATCTCGTGAATGGCCAGGAAGACGAAGATGAGCGTGTAGGAAATCCTGGAGAAAGGAAACTTTTTTGCGGAAAGAAATAAAACAAGCAGAAAGACGACGACAAGGACATTTTCCAAGACCCAATCCGACCTGTGATACGGATCAATGGCCAAAAAAATAAATTCAACGCCAAACAGGCAGGTCAGAAAAAATAGATATGTCCGGTGTGAAGTGACTTGCATCCATTTCATGAAAAAACCTCTTGAATTCAAGTTTCACTTATCAAGCATGTGACAAAGCGCATCATCCCTGCAGGATGGTTACATGCGGAACGTAAACAGGATGTATCAGGCTGTGACCTGTGCGATGAGACGAGACAGTGAATTCATGTCCACAGGTTTGGAAAGATACGCCGTCATGCCGAACTCCATAAAATGCTCGCGATCTCCAGGCATGGCGTGTCCGGTCAGGGCGATGACCGGAATTTCAGGCGATACGCGGTCAATGGTGCCCGATCGGATTCGGCTGGTAGCCTCAAGTCCGTCCATGATCGGCATCTGTATATCCATGAGAACGCAATCGAAATCCTCCAGCTCCAGCAGGTCGAGGGCCTCCTGGCCATTGCGGGCCAGCGTCGAGAAATGGCCAAGCTTTCTGAGCATCCGGGTCAGGGCCAACTGGTTGACAGGGTCATCCTCCACCACCAGGACGCGCTTGTCCCGAACCTCCGGCAGCGGGAGCTCTTCCTGGACCTCACACACCGACCGGCCGGGAAGCAGCGGCACCCTCACGGTCATGGTCGTGCCCTGCCCGGGCTCGCTCTGAACCGTTATCGTCCCCTCCATCATGTCCACCAGGCGCCTGACGATGGCCAGACCCAGCCCGACACCTCCGTGCTGGCGCACGGCCGAACCATCGACCTGGGTGAAGGCGTTGAATATGTCATCCTGCCGCTCCCGGGGGATGCCAACCCCAGTGTCCTGGACCGTGAATTCGACGTGCATCTGCCCGTCAAGGTCCAATCGCCGGGCCATGACCTGAACGGTGCCCCGAGACGTGAACTTCGTGGCGTTGCCGACCAGATTGAAAAGAATCTGCCGCAGACGGCCCTCGTCGCCCACCACATGTGAAGGGATGGCCTCATCGATCTCAAACGAGAGCTCAAGCCCCTTGGCCTTGGCCGGAATGACAAAGAGGTCGCGCACGGAGTCGCGCAGGTCCACAAAATGAAATTCCTTGGCGACAACGTCCAGCTTGCCTGCCTCGATGCGTGAAATCTCGAGGATATCGGTCAAGAGCTGGGTCAGTCGTTTGGATGAGCGGATGGCCGTGAAGACAAACTCCTTTTGCTCCGTATCCAGGTATGTGTGGCTCAAGAGCTGCAACATGCCGACGATGCCGTTCAAAGGAGTGCGGACCTCATGGCTCATGTTGGCCAGAAACTCCGATTTTGCCCGGCTGGAGGCTTCGGCGGCGAACCGTGCCGCGGCCAGATCCGAGACATCGGTCAGCACGTTTATGAACCCGGCCAATTGTCCCTGGCTGGTATGAAACGGCGCGCGGGAGGACAGCATGCGCCGCATGCAACCGTCCGCCGAGCGGCATTCGAACTCGTCCGCCTCCGGACCGCCGCCTTCGCCGGATTCCAGCAGGAAAGCGCCCTCGATGCGGGACTCGTGCTCTCCGACAAGCGCCTGCTCGGATTTGCCGACCAGAGCGCTGAAGGCATCATTGCAACGCAGGATGCGACCATCCACGTCATGGACGGAAACAGGGTTTGGTAAACTTGAGAGCAGGGATGACAGGAAGGCGTGCTGCTCTTCCAGCCGGTCACGCGTGGCCTGCAGCTCGGCGGTGCGCTCTCGCACGGCCAGCTCCAGATCCCGGTACTGATCGGCCTGACGCATGATCAGGGCCAGCAAGGAGGACAGCCGGTCAAGACTGTGAACAATGGTCTCAATGCCTCTGGTGTCCATGAGCCCAAGCAAGACCAGGGCTCCGATCACTTCACTGCCAATGCGCAGCGGCACTATCACGGACTCCGACAGGCCAAGTGAACGCAGCAGCCCGCCGGACACGGTCTGCTCCTCCGCGCTTACGGTCATGGCCAGAGGCGAAGCTTGGCTGGCATGGATAAGCTCTTCGACCGCCGTCTTTTTGAACAATGCCTCCTGCCGCAAGGGACGCACGGCCAAAAGGCGATGCGGCGTTCCATGCCCCTGACAGGCAACCACGGCCACGGCCTTTACCCCCAGAAGCTCCCGGACCTGCGACGCCACATACTCAGCGCACTTCACCGGATCCGTGACATGCTCAAGAGTTCCCGAGGCCAGATCGGCAAAAAGCTGATAAAAAGCTCGCGGCTCTCTGGCATCACTGTGCATCGAGCAACTCCTGGGCGTTTGCGACATTTTGCTCCAATCGGCCAAGCCCCAGCGTCAAGACGGTCATGGGCATCTTGAGTTCCCGACTGATTTCATCCAGAATCGCAGATGGCACAGGCATGACCCCGGTGTCCAGATAGATGAAGTGGTTGTGCACCTCGCGCAGCATCTCCCCGGCCCCGCGCCCGCCCGCAAAGCCCAGCTCGCGTTCGAAAACGTCGCGCCAGCGCAGCGTCCATTCCGGCAGGAAAAAAAATGCTCCGGCCTTGCGCAAACGGCGGTATTCCTCACGGCCGAGCAATATCTCGCAACAGTTGATGCCGGCTGCCTTGGCGTAGCCCGGCTGGCGGGACAGCTCGACAATGCGCGGAGTGCAGTCACCGTAGATGAAAAGCGTCTTGCCGCGCGGATGCTGTGCGAGCACGTCGTCGATACGGCTCTGCAGCAGGTCCGGACGCATGTGCAGCATGGAATCGGCGAAAACGAAGTGCATGCGGGGAAAACGCGGGGCCAAGTGCTCCATTTCCGCCTGAAATATGCCGCAGGTTATGGCCAGAATGTCTTTCATGCGACTTCCCCGGCATCCATGACCGCCTCGCGCACTGCCAGCAAGGTGTCCAGGTTGGTATCATAGGGGATGTCCGCGTGCGACGAGGCGAGTACGTAATTTCTGTCCGCAGCACGGTCGGCCAGAAGCGTGGACACGGATGCATACGCTTTGTCCGGCTGCATGCGTGCCAGACCCGGGCCGTTCACGTTGCCGAGCATAAGCCTCTGCGGGCCGAGAATCTCCCGGGCCTGAGACAGGTCGTCGCGCGGGTCGAGCAGGAACCCGGCCACATTCGGCAGGTCTGAGCAGAGCCTCAGATGGTCCACAATGCGGTTGCCGCCGTGATGATAGACAAGCGGCCCCTGCGCCTGTGCAAAGGCCCGAGTCAGTTCGGGCAGGATGGTTTTTTCGAGCAGGGCCGGGGTCACGATACGCAGGTTGGCGAACATGACCGGAATGGCCACAAAAGCGGCGCCAGCGGCAAAATAGGCCCCGGTCAGACGCACGAAATGTTCCGTGGCCAGGTCCATGAGGCGCACGGCGCGTTCAAGGTCAAAAAGCAGGATCTCAAGCCAGGTCTCAATGCCCAGCAGCATGGCCGGCAGGTCCACGGGAGCGGTGACCACGGCGCAGACGGGCTTTGCAGCGCCGAACTCTGCCGCCAGAAGGCGCGTGGACTCGACGAGGTAGGCCACGCCCTGATCCTGCAACAAGTCCTCGCCCAGCGACTGGGCCTCTTCCTGCCCGCGAAACGGGGGTTTGCGGACGTTGGGGGGAAAATTGTCCAGCCAGATTCCTTCCCCGCCGTAGGCCAGGGCTTCAAAGGGCAGAGCAAAGGGGGAGAACACGATATCCGGGTCGATGAAACGCACGACCTCGCGCTGCCCGTCCAGATAACGCCCTGGCTCGGAATAATACTCCCGGGTCGGACATCCCGAGAGCCGGGACCCGTAGAGACTCAGGGCCAGGGTGAAGGCCCTGCGGTCTGAAGGCTGCCCGTGCAGGGCGCAAAGCACGCGCTCCATGCTGGTCATCTGCCCTCCTCCTCAAGGCTTTTGGCCCAAAGCCGGTCAAACAGCTCCGGGGCCTGGATGGCGCTGGATGCCGTGCCGTCGCCGCCGACCTCATGCGTAAGCTCCGGCCGCAGCTTGAAGACCGCCCCACCCACGGCCAACTGAACCTTGCCGCCCAGTCCCTGGGCATCAATCTCGATCCGCAGGGCGCGGATGTTCTCGGCCGTAGTCAGCATCATGGCCGAAACCCCGATTACCCTCGCATCGTGCTCCAGGACCGCCGCGATAAAATCCTGCGGGGTCACATCGTTGCCCAGATCAATGACCTTCCAGCCGGCGGCGCGCAAAAATACCGCGACCATCTTGCGCCCGAGCGAATGATAGTCATCCTCCACATTGCCAAGCACCACCGGGCCCTTGACCTCCAGCGGCAGATCCCCGCCGGATTCGGCAGCGGCAACCAGAAGGTCCTCGGCGATCTTCCCGGCCACATAGCCTTGGGCCAGGGATAAATTTTCCAGGTACCAAGCTTCCCCCGCCCGCTCCAGCACCGGTTCGAGCAGATCATTGACCGCGGCCTGAAAACCGTGCGCCGCCGCGTAGTCCAGCAAGAACCCCAGAGCCCCTTCGCGCTCGGCGTTAAGCATCAAGGAATACAAGGCTTCCCTGCGCGCCTCCAGATTGACGCCTCTCTTTTCAGTCATGACCGCTCCCGTGCGAGCTTGGGCAGTAAATTCGTCACTCTTTGACCACACTCTCCAGATCTTGGCAACGTGTCCTACATTATTACCGCGATTGTCTTACAGCCCAGGTCTTCCAGGTCGCGTCCTTTCCCATGATGATCGTGTCGCTCTTAGCCGTGAACCTAGGCCGGGTGGGCTTCGTGCAGGACCTGATGCGTCGCTACCCCTTCCTGAGACACTTCTCGGGCAGCTGGCCAGCACCACACCGGTCGCGTAGGGCAAGACTTTGATCCCAAAAAGGGGCTGCGTGGGCAGCGAAAGTACACAACAATGCAGAATGCAAAGATTGCAAATATTCAGGCTGTTCAAAAATGGCGAGATGAGACGAACAAAGAAAAATCCAGGGCCGAAGCGTACGTGCCCCAAGGAAATTTTCTTATGTGAGTGCCTGGATTTTTTGCAACGAAGAAGCAGATCGCCGGTTTGGCAGCCTGTTAATGAGGGATGGTTTGGAACAGCACGACTCGTTTCTCTGTTCCCTTGGCTGCATACATTGCTGTATCGGCATTTTTGAAAAGAATGTCCGCCGTTTCTCCATCTGCGGGATATACGGCAATACCGATACTGCTTGTTATGGAAAGAACGGTACCATTTCTATCATTCTATGTATAGAGCGGTTTTATGTTGCAGATAATCAAAGAGAGCCGTCTCGTCCATGACCGGCGCCAAAGCATCGCCCTGAGCATAGGTGCAGCCATGACTCTGCAGTAACTGCAGGCGCGTTGCGTCCTCGACGCCGGGGGCGACAAGAATGAGCCCGGTACCTTTGGCGATGGAGGAGAGGCTTGTAAGCACGCTCGGATCGTTCTGCAGTGCAGTGTCCAGCTTGAGCCCGCGCAGCGGAAATCGATGCAGGTCCGCAAGCGAGATATGGGTCGCGTCGAAATGGTCCACGACGATGCCCACTCCGGCTTTGCTCACCTCCGCAAAAACATTTGAAAATCGCTCCGCGTAATATTTCAGCCACTCCTCGCGCACTTCCAGCACAATGGACGCGGGGCTGAGCCCATGTTCGAGAACAACCTCGATCAATTCTTCAAGGAAGCCCAGGCGCAGGGCATTTTTGAGAGAAACGTTGAGGCCCAGAAAAAACTTTTCCCCCATGGCCTGCTGAAAACGTTTCAAGGCCGAGCAGGCCCTTCGAACCGCCCACGCTTCCAGCTCGAAAACAACGTCGCTGTGCTCCGCAAAGGGCAGGAACCATTCAGCACGCAGCAGCCCTTTTCGCTTGTGATTCCAACGCATGAAGGCCTCGACGCCGCTGATCGTCCCGGTTTCGAGGTGCATTATCGGCTGATAGTGCATGCACACTTCATTCTCCAGGAGCGCGCTGCGCAGACCGCTTTCAATCCGCAAAAACTGTACGGCCTGACTGTTCTGCCGGTCATCGAAGATCACGATCTGCCGTTCGCCCCGCTGCATCGCCCGACTGAGCGCGGCCTGCGCGTCCTGCAGGATGTCCTTTTCATCCGTATAATTCCTGGGGGCCATGACCACGCCAAAGCTGCACGTCACGCGCAGTTCGCTCTGGCCAAGCCTGAACGGTCTGGCGGTTTCCTCTTGAATGCGCTGGGCGACGCGTACGGCTCCGATGACATCCGTGACATTGTCGAGCAGTATGAAAAATTGCTCGGAATCCAGATATGCCGGAATATCAAGCGTGCGCAGACAGTTTACGGTCCGCTTTGCGAGCAGTTCAAAAAATGTCTTCTGATCCTCGATCTGGAGGAGAACCTGCTCCGCGTTGTCAATGCCCATGACCAGCACGGCGAACGCGTAGTCCGAGTGCCTGATCGACCGTTTCAGGGCGAGCTGAAGGCTGTCGGAAAAAATTTGACTGGATGTCGGTTCCGAACTTTTCGAATCCGGAGAACTCGTTGCCGGATTGTAATGCGCGGAGAAAAAAAGCGGACGGCCTTTCTCGTCCTTGTGCAAGAACACGCTGACATTGCAGGGCACGCTCGCCCCTTTGAAGGTCTGCAGCTCCGTGTGAAGTTCTTGCGTGCGGCCAGTTGCAAGGAGCGATGCGAAGACCTTTTCCTGCAAAGCCTGAAAATCGAGGCTTGCAAGATCAATTGTCCAGTTCCGCGTCACAAGGTCATAGCGTGAATATCCGCACAGATTGAGAAAAGCCTCGTTTCCCCCCAGAATGCGCCCGTCGGCGTATCCGGCCAATACCGGGGTGTCCAGTTGGCTCAGTATTTCTTCCATGAAAACATTTTTCTGGGCCAAGCGGTGATACTCGACAAACCCGTCAAGAACCGAATCGGCTGGGGGCGTTGCCTCGGGCTGCCTGTTTGCTTCGGAAGTTGAACCCGGCCGCAGGTAAACATCCGAGTCAATGATCACGGCGGAAGATGACAGCAGCGCGCCTAATGCTTCGGGTTGCATTGGGGTACGGACGAGCGTGAAGAACACCATGTTCAACTTGTGCTCTCCGGCTCGCAACGGCTTCTGACCTCCATGGCCTACCCTGAACAGTTGAGAAGACTGCAGGACATGGACATGACAAATCTTGGACGCGTCGCCCCCCGCTTCATCCACAAGAAGATCCACTGCCGAGTGATTGATTTTTCCCTCGGCAGTGAATAGTGCATCCCCACGCACATAGTTTCGCGCCTGGGCCCAGCACTTCCAGTCTTCTTCCCCACCATCCAGCACAAGCCTATTGCCTGCACTGCGTGTCTGTTTTTCCAATGCGGCAAGAAAATCCAGGACGCTCTGATCGGAAGTACAAATCACAACGCAAGAATCAACAGGCAAGAGATTCAGAAACTCATCCACGCCAAGAGACACTCGACGCAAAGGAAAATTTTCCAAGTTTCCTGAAGCATTCAAGGAAGGAAATGAGAAAAAAACCAATTCTTCCGAAGACAGAAGATTATTATTCATGACATTTCCGAATGATTTTCTCGTTCTTTAAAAAAGCAAACGCATGTAAAATGATTAAAATCTAATTTTTGAATTTAGACATTGCTGTCACAAAGTCAACGAGTTTACCTTGTATGACGCCACTGCAAAAAGTCGTCATCCCCTTGAAGAAGGGGATCCATCCCTTTTTAACTATCTGAAAAGAATGGATTTCGCGCCATTGCCCGACATGGCCCGCCTTCGCGGGAATGACACTCAGGTTCTTCCACAACATTTTTTGCAGGGTCGTCTTGTATCGCAACGCAATGTGTTTTTAGAATATTATGTTCGATTCTGCTCTGCCGCAGCGGTCTGCCGCACAACTTTCACCATCTCCAGAGCCAGCAGGGGAACCAAGCCCAGGCCGAGAATCAGCAGAGTATCACCCAGCGGCAGGTATGACGATTTCAGGAAACGGCCAAAGGTCTCGTTATGCTGACTCCAGATTTGCAAGCCGAAGGATATGGCGACCACGATGATCAGAGGGCGGTTCGAGAAAAAGGGGATGCGCCAGATCGGTTTCGTCTCGCTGCGGGCACCGAAGGAGCGCAGCAACTCGGCGAAAACCAGCACGGCGAAAGCGGCTGAACGGGCGCTTTCCGTGGTTCCGGTCTGCAAGCCGTAATAATACACTGCAAAGGCGACACCCGCCGTGAGGAAGCCGGTGAAAATCATGGCACGCACGAATTTGGCATCCGTGATGCTTTCCGAACGGGACCGCGGATTGCGCGCCATCACATCCGGGTCGATGCGGTCGGTGGCCAGGCACAGCGCGGGCAGGCCATCCGTGACCAGATTGATCCAGAGCAGATGAATGGGCAGGAGCGGCGCCGGGAGGCCCAAGAGCACGCCTGCGAACATGAGCAAGAGCTCCGCGCTGTTGCCTGCCAGCAGGTACTGGAGCGTCTTGCGGATGTTGTCGTAGATGCCCCGGCCTTCTTCCACGGCAGCCACGATCGTGGCGAAATTGTCATCGGTGATGATCATGTCCGCCGCCTGCTTGGTGACCTCCGTTCCTGTCTTGCCCATGGCGATGCCGATGTCCGCGCCTTTGATGGCCGGGGCATCGTTCACCCCGTCTCCGGTCATGGCCACGATGTCGCCGTTGGCTTTCAAGGCGTGAACAATGCGCAGCTTGTGCGCGGCCGAGACACGCGCATAGACGCAAGCCTGACCAGCCCGCTGCCGAAGTTCATCGTCGCTCATGGCGTCCAGCTCGACACCGGTCACTGCACTGGTGTCGCACGAGGCGAGGCCCAGTTCCTGCGCGATTGCCGACGCGGTGTGCGGATGGTCACCGGTGATCATCACCACCCGGATGCCGGCGGCGCGGCACTTGGCTACGGCGTCCTTGGCCTCTTCGCGCGGCGGATCGTACATTCCCGTCAAGCCGACGAACACGAGTTCGCGCTCCACGGTGTCCGCATCAAGGTTTGCTGACAAGACGCTGTCCAGGTCGCGGTAGGCCGAACCGAGCACACGCAAGGCTTGACTGGCCATGGCGTCATTTTGAGCCTCGATGCCCTGCCTGTCCTCATCCGTCATGGGCCTGACCCCGGCACTGGTGTAGATCTGCGTGCAAAGCGCAAGAAGCATGTCCGGAGCCCCGTTGATCAGGGCGCGCAGCCTCCCGTCCGGCATCCTGCGGATCACAGTGCTCCGTTTGCGGTCGGAGTCGAATGGAATCTCATGCTCTTTCGGGAGCTCCCGCTCAATACGATCCCGGTTGCCTCCCGCCTTCGCGCCGGCCGAAAGCATCGCGCCTTCGGTGGGGTCGCCAACGGTCTTCCACGCGCCTTCCTCCTGAACGAGATGCGAATTGTTGCTGCCGATGAGGACCGTCGCAAGCTCGAGCAGCGGAGCCTTGTGCTGCTCATCCGGTGTCCGGCCTTCGATGAGCACCTCGCCGTCCGGCCCGTAGTCGTCACCGCTGACTTCATAGCTTAACCCGGAAACATACAGCGCGCGCACGGTCATCTCTCCCGCCGTGAGGGTGCCGGTCTTGTCCGTGCAGATGACCGTCGTCGAGCCCAGCGTCTCGACCGCCGGCAGCTTGCGCACCAGCGCGTGACGGCGGGACATGCGCAGCACGCCGAGCGCCAGCGCAACGGTGACCACGGTCGGCAAGCCTTCCGGCACGGCGGCCACGGCAAGGCTGACCGAGGTCATGATCAATTCATAGATATCCGTCCCGCGCAGCATCCCGAGACCGAAAAGCAGCGCGACGATGCCAAGGGCCGCCCAGACCAGGATGTGGCCGACCGAATCGAGTTTCTTCTGCAGCGGCGTCCCCTCGTCCTCGCTCTCCTGTTCAAGCAGTCCCGCGATGCGGCCCAGTTCGGTCCGCATCGCCGTGGCCACGATGACGGCCTGGCCCGTACCGGCCGCGACACTGGTCCCCATGAAGAGCATGTTTGTGCGGTCGCCCAGAGGGACATCACTCTGTGCCAGCGCTTCGGGCTGTTTCATAACGCCGACCGATTCGCCGGTCAGCGCGGATTCAATGCACTTGAGCGATGCCGCCTGCAGAAGCCGTGCATCGGCCGCGACCAGATCGCCCGCTTCCAGCGCAAGGATGTCCCCGGTCACAATTTCCGAGGCCAGGATCGACATGATGGCCCCGTCCCGCCGCACCTTGGCATGGGGCGCGGTCATCTTTTTGAGGGCCGCGATGGACTTCTCCGCGTTGAACTCCTGATAGAAGCCGATGACGGCATTCAGGACAACGATGGCGAAAATGGCGATGGCATCCACCATTTCGCCCATCACGCCGGAAAGCACGCCGGCAGCGATGAGAATCCAGATGATGAGGCTTTTGAATTGATCGAGAAAAATCTGCAACGTGCTGATGGGCTTGCCTTCTTTCAATTCGTTCGGGCCGTTGGCCGCGAGGCGCGTCGCCGCCTCCGCCGCCGAAAGTCCGGTCGCCGCGGAGCTCAAGTCCGCCAGCACCTCTTCCGCGGACAGACTGTGCCAGGCTTTCTCCGGATGCTGTTCGCCGACTTCTTGGGGGGTCATTTCACAGCTCCCTTAAATTTTAATCTCATGGTTCTTAGCAAACCCTTGAAGGGGTGCCGGTAAATTCGATGAGCCCCGCAAAGGCGGAGAAACCGACGCCAAACGCGAGGAGCATGCCCCTCTGGCCGGGCTTTGCAAGACCACTGTCGAGAAGTTTCCGCAGCACAAACAGGACCGTAGGCGACGACATGTTGCCGTAGTTTTGGAAGACGTCGTAGGAAAAGCGCAGATCCTCGCGGGTCAGCTCCAGTTCCTTGGAGACCTGCTCCAGCACGACCGTGCCGCCCGGGTGCACCGCCCACCAGTCGATGTCATGGTGCGAGAGGCCGTGCCAGGCCAGAAGCCGGGAGGCCACCTCCTTGCCGGTGCGCGCCCCGACGATCGGCACGCGCATGCTCAGGTGATTGCGCAAAAGGCCTCCTTCGGTCCGATAACACAGCTCCGCGCGGTGTTTGGGAAACAGGCCGGTGGCAAAGTCCACCATGCGCAGCAGCCCGCCCGGACTGTCGTCAGGCAGGAGGTCGAGCACGGCAGCGGCGGCGCCGTCACCGAAAATGCAATTGCTCACTACCTGTTCCGGATCATGGCTGGGGAATATAGTGGCCGTACAGACCTCCACCGCGATGCTCAGAATCGGGCCCTCCACGCTGCGCATCAGCATGCCTGCGGCGGATTCAAGATTCGGCAGGGCCGCGCCGCAGCCCATGCCCATCAGGTCCTGGAAGCGGATGGAAGTCCTGAGTCCCAGATCCTGCGCGATATATGAGGACAGGCCCGGGCAGAGGTAGCCGGTGCAGGTGTTGACGATCAGACCCGCGATCTCGGCGGGTTCGACGCCGGCCTCCGCCAGGGCCTCGCGCGCGGCGGCGACGGCCGTGGAACGGCCGAAGGTCAGGAAGCGGGCCAGGAGCTTGTCGGGATCGGTTTCAAGAGCGTCCTCCGTGGTCTCCATCCCCAGATAGCGGCCCTTGATCTTCCCATCCAGGAGAATGCGGCGGTACAGATCCTGTTCACTCTGTTTCAGGGGGTAGCGCGTGTTGAAAAACTCATAGGCTTCCTCTTGCGTTGCATAGAGGGGCGGCGTGGCCGTGCCCAGGCCTCTGAGGATGACGCTGTTCATGTATTTTCTCCCTGGTTGAAGCGAATGATGGCGGCAATCCGAAACCAGCGGGCCGGAGCCACAGAAACCGTGGCCCCGCCCAGTTGCCCAAGCAAGGCCCTCAGTTCACGGACCGTGAAACCACGCCGGATGGAAAGCAGGGCGTCATGCCGGACTCCGGCCGACATGCCGGTCCCCGTCAGCAACAGCCGCGCAGCAAAATCCGCCAGCCGGGAGCGCCGCAGGTCGTTGATCAGCACGCTGCCGCGCACGAAACCGCGCAGCCGCCGTAGCAACGCGAGGATGTGCTCATTGCTGAAATGATGAAAACACATGGAGGCCACGGCGCAATCGTACGGTTCTGCAGGGTGGTGACTGAAGACGTCTTCCTGCAGCAAGCGCACCGCCGGGTCGCCAGCTTTTGCGAGCTGCCCGCGCGCGATGTCCATGGCATGATCGGCCATTTCCAAGCACGTGAAATGCAGGGGAATGCCGCGCACCTGCGCCCACCGGCTCACCGCGAGCGGGATGTCGCAGCTGCCCGAGCCGATGTCGAGCACCCGCAGCGGGGCCGCGTCATGACGCCCCGCCGTTTCGGCGTGCAGGAAACGCCGCACGACCCGAGTGCCGCCGAACCAGCCATTGACCATCTCCATGAAACGGTAGCTCGCGGCGGCCAGTTCCGGGTCACAGTCCGGCCGATCCAAAAATTCGTGCGCGGTTGCGCGGGAATCAAACACCCCAGAGTCCTCCCGTTGCCATGGCTTCATCCATCTCTTCGTATTTTGTAAGCACCTCGGCCCGGTACCCGGGCGAAATCGAAACGGCCTGCGCGGCAATCCCCTCGCAATAGCCACATGTGTGGCAGTCCAGGGAGGCGCAGTCCCGAGCGCGAAAACCGTCCAGGAACGTATCCGGGATGCGCGACGCGTCTATCTGAACCGGGCTCTTCGCCAGCGGCGAGAGCCAGCCTTGCAGCCGCGCCAGGTCGGTCAGCGGCTTGAGCCGGAGTGGACTGACCTGCCTTGGTTTCCAGAAATGACGCAGCGTCCAGCGGGACTCCTTGCGGACCGGTTCCTTGAAACCATACGAGAGCAGCAGCTCGGCCAGATTCCCGTCGAACCGCCGCTCACTGTAGGCTTTGACACGCCGCAGCAGCTCCGTCGATGGGATGCCGCGTTCCAGAAGTTTGAATGTCGTATAGCCCATTGCTTCATAAACGGCGATATCTTCGGGCCTGATCCAGGCCGATTTGATGAATTGCGACGGGTCCGTAAGACGCGTGCGCGAGCAGCGCATCAGGCAGTAATCGATGAAAAGCGTGCCGCTGTCGCCTGATGCATGGGCGAAACCGTTCTGATGATAGCTTTGCAGCGGGCAGTTCAGGAGGCAGCTGTGGTTCGCGATCAGCTCCAGTTCGCAATCGACCGCCTGCCGGATGGCCGCAAGGCGAGGAAAATTCCGGTTGATCGAAAAGCTCTCCAAAACAATGGCGTCCGCCCCGAGATCCTCCCAGAAACGGGCGCGCCGGGGCGTATCCACCTGGGCGTAGATCCCGACCCTGACCCGGAACTCGGGAAAACGGCGTTTGACCAATTCCAGCAAAAATGGGGTGGACACGGTGACCCGGCGCACACCCATATCCCCCAGGGTGGTCAGGAGGGCAGTGACCCGTTTCTGCCAGGGGCGGGTCCATTCACTGTTGCCGAAACAGGCGCCGTTCAGGAGATAATTGAAGGCAATGCCCTGTTCGTTCAGCAGGCCGACATAATGCCGCAGATTTGCTTCGGACAGCGGTGTGGCCATATAGCGGGGACGGCCGGCACTGATGCCGTCGCCCGGCAACTTGCCGTACACTTCATCAACCGGGTAGGCTTTGAGCGCCGGAACCAGTTCAGGATCATAATTCGCCGCCAGTGAAAATTTCGTTGCAGAGGGCGCGCGGCTGGAACCGGTCGGCTCGGTCGGCATATGGATCAAGCCTCCTTCTTCAGTTTCATAGTCTCTTCCTCACTTCTTCCACTTTGGTTTGGCCATCTCAAGGCACAGGACATCAAACACCAGCCGACGTGATTTATCAAGATTGGCCTCATAATTTTGTCGCGCGTGATGGTCATTTCCCTCTAGATCATGTCTTGAAACACATCAATCCATCTCTCGAGAAATTTGGACGTCTCTCCGCCGTGTTTCTCACCATCTGATATATACAGAGCGGTGGCTCTGCCTGGAGCGTAGCTGAAAGATGAACCCATGAAGAAAAGCGCTGTGAGCATAATCCAAAATTAATGACGATCTCTTTTCGTTTTTACAGTAAGGTCAATAGCAACAAGCGTTCCACGTAAACGCCGGCATATTTTGTCTATAACGCACTGAATTCATGACCGAACATAATCCAAAAAGCTTTTTTAAAATTAATCCGTCACAAAAACCGTCATATTTGCCGGCGGCACCATTAATGGCCATCGGTGGCGTCATGAGGATGCCCCGTCGCCTTCGCATTATAAAAAGGCAACAGGGTAGTGCATGGGGGCCCTGCTGGCCAAGGGAAGGGGCAGCGTCCATGCTGTACGTAAGCCTCTATTTCAAGACCCACCGTCAGTATTACTATGAGTTGTTCAATACCGTGCGCGTGACCGGTGATTGGGAAGCATGGCTTGATTTTTTTGCCGAGGCGGTCATAGCCACCGCCACCCAGGCGGGCGAGACAGCGCGGCAGTTGATTGATCTATCGAACCGCGATCATGAGACGATCAAGGGACTGGGCCGGGCGTCGGCCTCCGTCCTGTTGATCCACAGGGCGCTGATGGAGCGTCCCATCGTCACCTCAGGTTGGCTGACGAACAAGACGGGCATCACCGCGGCCACCGTCAACAAGGCCCTCGGCCATCTGCAGCGGCTCGGTATCGTCACGGAACTCACGGCTCAAAAACGAAACCGGGTGTTCAGCTACACGGGGTATATCGACATCATGAGTCGCGGCACGGAACTGCCAGGGCATGACCCTAGCTAATGGTGGCCGCAATGAGGAGAAACCAAGCAGAAAAGAGCTCTACCATGACCATTCAAGGTTTGACGCGATGCGGCATTGCGATCCCTGCGCCCCTCACGTGTTTTTAAAACCGTGGTCCATCGCAGCAAACGTCCTCCGCAGCAGCGCCGTGCTCTTGGTGCTCACACCGGCTTCATGGGCCCACTCGGTCCACTTGCTGGCAGCCTCCCGGACCTGGTCGCACAGTTCGGACATAACCTTTTCCGTAAGCCCAATCTTGCGCCCTACGGCGAAAACCTCTTCCCGACCCGGATTCCTGCCTTCGCCCAGCACGGTCATGGAGTGCTCGCCGCCGGGCCCAGGAGCATAGGTCAAATCATAGGCAGGAGCCAGTCGCCATGCGCCCTCATCATCCATCAGGAACGAGGCGTTCTTGACGTGGTCGTCACGATTGTGGGTCAGGACATTGAAGATCATGCGCCTGAATGCCTGCAACAGATCCTGATGATTTCGGGTTAGGATGCGGATGACCTTGAAAAAATCCTCATAGTCGCAGGACGGAATGCGGAAATTGGAATGGATTAGATTGCCGAGGGTGTGCACATGCAGACGGCGGCCACCAGTTCGATCAAAACGCTTCACGCCGAAGAACAGTTCGTCCGCGGCCCGGAAGAGCCGCGATTCTGTCATGCTGATGCCTGCCGCTTCGGCCATGCGCGCATAGGCGTACTCGACGGGGCCGGCATCGGGAAAATCGGCCTGCCCCGAAAACTTGATCATCCAGTGCTCAAACCCTGCGGGAATCTCCCCCTCTCCCGAAACAAGACTGTCGCCGCGCACCCCTACCAGCACCTTGGGACGAGCGCCGCCCGGACTCCCTCCTGCGCGCTGCAGAAGCGGCAGCACCATTTCGACGCTGCCTGCCAGGATCTGACGGGATTCGTGCGCCAATTGGAGCAGATCAAAAATCCGCTCCCCGCCCTCATCCCTGTCCACGGCCGGCTCATATACCAACGCGCCCATGGTGTCGGAACCCAGATACGCCAGCCTGTCCAAAATGCTGACTTGCTTGAGATCAAGCCCGGCCCGGCGAAAAACGCGGTCCATGAGCAAGAGGCCCCATCCATCGGGAAGGGAGTCATCGAAAAGGCCAAAAATCGGTCCGAAAGCGCGGTCCGTATGTTCTCGCAGCCCTGACTCCGACGGCAGCTTGAACGGCGAAAGCGACAGGGGGGTGCGCAGAAACTCCGGATCGTACTCAAAAAAAATGCTCCCGCCCGTGTCCGCGAGTTGCCCGACCATGACGCGGCGCTTTGCGTCGTGCTGCAAAAGAACGCTGAGTTTCTTCATACGCTGCCCCGCTTTGGCCTTTGCTCCTGCCTGCGTTCCAATTCTTCCATGGACGCGGCCGGGGCAGGAATGAAGAGCCCGGCCAAGTCGTCGAGCCGGCCAAGGCAAAAGGCAAGCTTCAACAAACTGTCCAGGGAAATCTGACCGGTCTGCTCAAAACGCTTCAGCGAAGCCTCGCTCACGCCGGAACGCAGCGCCAGTGTGGAACGCTTCCACTTCCGGGACAGGCGAAGCTCTTTGAGCCGCTGCGCCAAAAGCCGGGAGACGTCTTCGGGTGTATAGAGGGAAAAGGGGTGCATAATGATAAGATATGACCTTTAAAAAGATATTATCAGCTTTTATAGATCATATCTTATCTCTTGTCGACCACCGCTACAGCCTGATCTCCCCATCCGCCAATTCCTGCAGCTTCTCCGGATTCAGCAGAGTGATCTCCTTGCCCTGGACCTCGATGAGGCCTTCCTGACTGAGTTTGCCGAGCACGCGCGAAAGGGTTTCCTGAGAGGTGCCGAGGATGTTGGAGAGCACGCCCTTGGTCACGCTGAGTTTGACCCGCGCGGAGATGGGCCTCAGGGACTGCTGGTGCAGCAGGTAGGTGGCCAGGCGTTGCGGGATCTCCTTTAACGACAGATTTTCGATCAGCACCGTGAACTCTCGCAAGCGCCGCGACAGCACGGCCAGCATGTTCATGGCCAGGGACGGGCTCTCGCGGTACAGCTCAATGAGCTTCTGGCGGGGAAAAAAGTAGAGGCTCGATTTGACCAGCGCCTGCGCATTGGCCGGATAGGTCTGTCCGGCAAAGACCGGCACCTCGCCCAGAGGGTCGCCCGGGCCGAGGATGTGCAGGATCTGCTCCCGGCCGTCGAAGGACATCTTGAAGACCTTCACCTGGCCTGCGGCCACGACATAAAACCCCACGCCTTCCCTGCCCTCCTGAAAAAGCGTGTCGCCCTTGTCAAACTCGCGCGCTTCGCTGATGCGCTCCAGTTGCTGCAACTCATCCTCGGGCAGGCCCTTGAAGAGCGTGCTCCCGGCCATGGTGGTCATGAAATCCATTCAACCCGTCCTTATCCCTTGAAAACAAAAATGTTCGCCGAAAAAACCTCCGCATCGAACCCGCTGCCTGCATAGTCGGACACGTGCTCGACCAGCCGGAATCCGCGCTCCTCGTGCCCGGCGATGATCTCGGCCGAGGTCTGGGGGTAGAGACTGACCTGATCGTCAAAGACCCTGCGGCCTTCGATGTCCAGCCCCGTATGGAAGGTCAAGCCTTCCGGGGTGATGTCCTCATAGGCGCGGTGAAAGACCGCTCCATCCATGACCTTGGCCGGGAAGGCGAAGGCGGGCAGGCCGAGCACATAGTCCCAGTTCATGACCTGCACGATCCAGACTCCGCCGGGCAGAAGCCGCGCGGCCACGTCCTCGACGCACCCCCAGAAACGGTCCCTGGGCAGGTGGGCCGCAGTGTTGCCGATGGAGTAGATCATGTTCCAAGGGCCGCCGATGGTCGTGAACTCCGCCATGTCCAAAACATGAAACTCGGTCTCCGGCCCACGGGCCCGGGCCTGGGAGATCATGGCCGAGTCCAGGTCCACGCCCACGGCCCGCACGCCGTCGCGGGTGAACGCCGCACAATAGTCGCCCGTGCCGCAGCCCAGATCCAGAACCGGCCCGCCGAGGTCTCCCAGGTGGTGCGTCAAGTAGGCATAGACACCGGGGCTAAAGGGAAAAATGCGGTCGTACCAGACAGCGAACTTAGAATACATGGACATGACGGCCTCCTGGAATACGTGTGAATGCGAATAGTCTGAATATGTCCTCACCGGCCCAAGGTCCAGTCCGGAAAGTGGATCGCCTCGTCTCCGATCACGATCTGCGCAGAACCAAGTGAACGACCGTCGCCCTGACGCCAAAAAATGGACGATAATCATCCACTTAATGGTTGAAAATCATCCACTCAATGGTTGATTTTCAACCACCACACGTCTATATACACAGCATGTACCAACGCAATATTTCAGCCAACATATTGGAATCTCTCTCAGACACCCCCGTCCTCTTCATTCGCGGCGCCCGACAAACCGGCAAGACAACCCTCGTTCGAGACCTTCTCCCCGATCATGTCTCATCCGGATATTTCACCTTGGACAGCAGCGCCGTTCTGTCGGCCGCGCAGACTGATCCGGCAGGCTTCATCGCGGGAGCGGGCAAACCCGTCATCATCGATGAGATCCAGAAAGCGCCGGAACTCCTGCCCGCCATCAAGGAGCATGTGGACCGGGATCGCAGCCCCGGACAGTTTGTCCTGACAGGTTCCGCGAACATTCTGACCGGCCTCAAGATTTCCGACTCCCTGGCTGGCCGCATGGAGCTCTTTGACCTGTGGCCTCTCTCCCGTGCGGAGATCAGCGGATCAACCACGAACATCGTGGACGCATTGTTCGCTTCGGAGTTGGCCTGGCCCGCGTCCCGGAACACGGACATCCTCGAAGCCGTGACCATGGGCGGTTACCCGGAGGCATTGAGTCGCGGCAGCGAAAAGCGGCGGCAGGCCTGGTTCTCGTCCTACATCACCACCATCGTGGAGCGGGATGTGCGCGACCTGTCGAACATCCAGGATCTGACCGCGATGCCACGCCTGCTCCAGCTTCTCGCCTCGCGCACCGGGCAGCTCCTGTCCTATGCCGACATTTCGCGCGGCCTGACCATCCCCCAGACAACACTCAAACGCTACATGGCCTTGCTGGAAGCCACGTTTCTCGTTCATGAGCTTCCGGCTTGGGCCGTGAATATCGGAAAACGCGTGACCAAGGCCCCCAAGCTCATGTTCACGGATACGGGCCTGGCTGCGCATCTTTCCGGCCTGAATATCGATCGGCTGGCGCAGGACCGCCCGGCCTTTGGGCACCTGCTGGAAAATTATGTCGTCTCCGAAATCGCAAAACACGCGACATGGTCAGAGATCCGTGTACTGTTGAGTCATTTTCGCGCGCATACGGGCCAGGAAGTCGACCTTATTCTGGAAGACGCGGCCGGCCGCATTGTCGGGGTGGAGATCAAGGCCTCGGCCACACCCGCAGCCGCAGACTTCAAGGGTCTCAAACTCCTGGCCGAGTCGTGCCCCGGCAAATTCAAACAAGGCATTGTCCTGCACCTGGGCGCAGGCTGCATACCTTTTGGCGACAACCTCCATGCCCTGCCCATTGGGGGCATTTGACGTGGACGCAAACGCGGATTGAAACCCATTCCCTGCCCAATACATAACCCAAGACAGGAATCCATATGACCGCTCAACCTACCCAGCAACTTTTGATCAAGAACATCCTCCAGTCCCCGATCCAGGACCACCCGGACCAGGAGATCGTCTATGCCGGCACCCTGCGCTTCACCTACGCGCAGTTCCGGGAGCGCGTGGCTAGGCTCGCGGCCATGCTGCTGGCCCAGGGCGTCGAGGCCGGTGATACCGTGGCCGTCATGGACTACGACAGCCATCGCTATCTGGAATGCTACTTCGCCATCCCCATGATCGGCGCGGTCATGCACACCATCAACATCCGCCTCTCCCCCGAGCAGATGGTCTACACCATCGGCCACGCCGAGGATGACGTCATCCTCGTCAACACGGATTTCCTGCCCCTCCTGGAACAGATCAAGGGCCGGCTCGACACCGTGGAAAAATTCATCCTGCTCTCGGACACGGGCGACGCGCCCGCGACCACCCTGCCCCTGGCCGGTGAATACGAAGCCCTGCTGTCCGCAAGCACTCCCCTGCAGGACTTCCCGGATTTCGACGAGAACACCCGCGCCACGACCTTCTACACCACCGGCACCACAGGGCTGCCCAAGGGCGTCTTCTTCAGCCACCGCCAGCTCGTCCTGCACACCATGGCCGGGGTCGCCGCGTTGGGCTCGAACGCCACCCAGGGCCGCTTTCACCGTGAAGACGTGTACATGCCCATCACCCCCATGTTCCATGTCCACGCCTGGGGCATCCCCTATATGGCCACCATGCTCGGCGTGAAGCAGGTCTATCCCGGCAAGTATATCCCCGAGTTGCTGGCGCGGCTCATCGCCACCGAAAAGGTGACCTTCAGCCATTGCGTGCCGACCATCCTGCACATGCTCCTCTCGGACCCCAAATGCGCCCAGTTCGACCTTGCTGGCTGGAAGGTGGTCATCGGCGGCGCGGCCATGCCCAAGGCCATCTGCGCGACGGCCCTGGACCGGGGCATCGATGTCTTCACCGGCTACGGCATGTCCGAGACCTGCCCCATCCTGAGCCTGGCGTACCTGAGCGACGCCGAACTGCAGCTTGACCGCGAGACGCAGATCGCCCTGCGCACGCGCACGGGCAAGGCCCTGCCCATGGTCCGCCTGCGTCTGGTGGACGACAATGGGACCGAAGTGCCAAGTGACGACAAGACCCCCGGAGCCCTGCAGGTCCGCGCACCCTGGCTGACCGCGTCCTACCTCAAGGACGAGAGCAACTCCAAAAAACTGTGGACCGACGGCTGGCTGAACACGGGCGACGTGGCCTGCCGCAACGTGTCGGGCAGCCTGCGCATCACGGACCGCACCAAGGACGTGATCAAGGTCGGCGGGGAGTGGATCAGCTCGCTGGAGCTCGAAGACATCATCCTGCAGCACCCGGACGTGGCCGAGACCGCGGTCATCGGCAAGCCGGACCTGCGCTGGGGCGAGACTCCGCTGGCTCTGGTGGTGCCCAAGAAAGGCGCGACCCCGCAGGAAAGGGAGATCGCCCAGCACGTAAAAAGCTTCGTGGACAAAGGTGTGCTGCCCAAGGAGGCCATCCTGCTCAAGGCCCGGCTGGTCGAGGCAATCGCCAAGACCAGCGTCGGCAAGATCAGCAAGGTGACCATGCGCGAACTGTATCTGAAAGACGAAGAGTGAGTTTTTAAAGTGAAAGGACCAAGGCCTCTCCGGCAAAAACCGGGGAGGCTTTTTTTATGAAGCGAGGTTCAATACCCAGGCGCTGACAAATGAAGCATTACCCCCGGCCTGCTTGTCGAAAACAGCCGCTTGTCCAGAACGGAAAAAAAAATTCATTTCCATCCGCCCCTCTCTTGGGGGTAGAGTCCCTTTCAACACTCTTCAAGGAGGAAAACATGAAAGCGCAACTCTTGCAAACATACGGGGATACACCCGATTTTCGGTTGACGGATACCGACGTTCCCGCAGTCAAACCCGGTCATGTCCTGGTGCGCGTGGCCGCGACCAGCGTGAACCCCATCGATATCAAGATCCGGAAGATGAAACCTGCCTTCGCCCCGGCGCTGCCCGCCATTCTGGGCATGGACGTGGCCGGGACGGTCGAAGCCGTGGGCGAGGGCGTGAGCAATCTCAAGCCCGGCGACGAGGTCTTCGGCTGCGCGGGAGGGCTGGCGGACATGCCCGGCGCCCTGGCTGAATACATGTTGGCCGATGCGAAGCTCCTGGCCCTCAAACCGGCGAACCTGTCCATGGCGCAGGCGGCAGCGCTGCCCCTGGTGACCATCACTGCCTGGGACGCGCTCTTCGACCGGGCACGGATCAAGGCCGGGCAGTTCGTGCTGATCCATGCGGGCACGGGCGGGGTGGGGCATGTGGCCGTGCAGCTGGCCAAATCCTGCGGAGCCCGCGTGGCCACGACCGTGTCCTCGGCGGACAAGGCTATGCTTGCCCGGTCGCTCGGCGCGGACGAGATCATCAACTACCGCGAGGAGAAACCCGAGGAGTATGTCGCAAGGCTTACCGGCGGGCGAGGCTTCGATGTCGTCTTCGACACCGTGGGCGGAGCCAACCTGGACGCGTCGTTCCTGGCGGCCGGACCTGGCGGGACGGTAGTCTCCACCAACACCCGCTCCACCCACGACCTGTCCCTCCTGCACGCCAAGGCCCTGACCCTGTCCGTGGTCTTCATGCTCCTGCCGCTCATCACCGGCCAGGGCCGCGAGCGCCACGGCGAGATCATGGCCCAGGCCGCCGCGCTGGCCCAAGGCGGCAAGCTTGAGCCCCATCTGGACAGGACTTTCTCTCTGGAGGACATCGCAAAAGCCCACGACTTCCTGGACAGCGGACGGGCCGTGGGCAAGGTCGTGATCCAGGTCGCATGATCCGGACCCATGAGTCCCGGCCCCGGCTCGTCCAGGGCCGCTCCGTGTTGCCCGGCGGAGGATCGTGCTTATGTGAGGGCGGTCGGCATTTTTCGCCATGCAACCCACGTCACCGGAGCCGAATATGCCCCAGACAACCATCGATCCCGAGCGCTTTTTCTCCCACCGGGGCGTGAACCGCTTCCAGACCCTGCTCCTGCTCGGCCTCATGACCGGCTACGCGGGGCTGGTGAGTTGGCTGCTGTGGGGAGCGGACGGATTGTGGTTCGTCCTTGTCTGGGGCGCGATCCTGCTCCTCTTCTCGCCGCAGCTCTCGGGCCGCTGGGTGCTCCGGATGTACGGCGCAAGGCCCCTCCCCCCCGCCCAGGCCGCCCAATATCAACAGGCCCTGGCCGTCCTCGCGCAGCGGGCCAGCCTGCCCAGGCCGCCAACCCTGTGGTGGGTGCCGAGCCCCATGGTCAACGCCTTCGCCGTCGGCCGCCGGGAGGAGTCCGCCATCGCCGTGACCGACGGCCTGCTGCGCACGCTCTCCCCACGCGAACTGGTCGCGGTACTGGCCCATGAAGCCGCGCACATCGCCCACGGCGACCTCTTCGTCATGAGCCTGGCCGACACCATCTCCCGCATCACCTCGGCCATGAGCTTCGCGGGCCTCATCCTCATCTTCCTGTCCCTGCCCCAGGCCCTGGCCGGCGGCGATGTGGACTGGTGGCCGCTCTTCCTCCTGGCGGCCGCCCCGCAGGTCAATCTGCTGGCCCAGCTCGGGCTGTCCCGCACCCGCGAATTCGACGCGGACCTGACCGCAGCCCAGTTGACTGGCGACCCCGAAGGGTTGGCCTCGGCCCTGGTCAAGCTGGAACAGATCCAGAACGGCTTCCTGCGCCGCATCTTCTTTCCGGGCCAGGGCGTGCCCGAACCCTCCTGGCTGCGCACCCATCCGACCACTGAGGAGCGGGTCCAGCGTCTGCAGGATCTGCAGCGAAGCTCGCGCGAGCCCTGGTCCCAGAGCTACGAGTTCGAGCCGCCCGATTTCCCGCATGTCCGCCTGCGGCAGCGCCCAAGAGGGGGCTGGTGGGGGTACTGGCGCTGAAGAACGCACGGAATTGATGTTGTCTTTCGGACCGGACAGGTTCAAAATAGTTGCCGCCGGATACGCTGGCAGATTTTTCAACCGTCACCATCAAACGGCCATACACACCTTTGGCCGAATCGAGGTTCATTGTGCCCAAGCTCTCCTCCGTGCCTACGACAGGCCGGACCCTTGACCACGCCGCGTCCATCTACGACCTGGTCGAGCCACTGCTGCTCCTTGGCAAACAGGCCGAATACGAACGCGACATCGTCAACCTGCTTGAAATCAAGCCCACGGACCGGATTCTGGACCTGGGCTGCGGCACCGGCACGCTGACCCGGTCCATCGCCGATCGGCTCGACGCATCCGCCGGCGGGCAAGCCGTCGGCATCGATGCGGCGGCGAAGATGATCCAGGTGGCCAGAAACAAGCGCTCCTGCCCCACCGTGTGGTTCACGCCCATGGCGGCCGAGGTGCTCGATTTCGAGGACGAGAGCTTTGACGCCGTGGTTTCAAGCCTGTTTTTCCATCATGTCGACGCCACGCTCAAGCTGAGCGCCATCAAAGAATCGTTCAGGGTCCTGCGTCCGGGAGGAAAGCTCATCATCGCGGACATGCACGTCCCGACCACGTTCATGGGCGCGCTGGTCTCGCATGTCTCCCGATGGTTCTTCATGCAGCCCCAGATCGGCGAAAACATCCGGGGCATTCTCCCGGAGCTCATGGTCCAGGCCGGGTTTCCCGAGCCGAGCATCGAGGCGCACTATTTCGGCTATGTCGCCGTGTTTGCAACCCGGAAGCCCTGAATGGACATCATCGACCTGCTCGGGGGCGCCCCCCACGGCTCCAATGCAGCGGACCTCGAAGCGGAGCTTCGGGCCGGCCTGGAGCTGTACTGGAACCGCGCACATCTCATCCTGGACAACAGCGGCGTGAATCTGGCCGCCCCCGGACCGAACTATTACCAACTCCGGCACAATTTCTTCTCCGCCCTCTTCCTGCTCTCCTTCCAGCGCGCAGGCATCAGCCCGGCCCGCCGGTTATGCTACGTGGCCGTCGACCAGTGCCTGCGCGGCATGGTCACCGGCTGCGACAACATCCTGGACAACGAATACAAGATGACCCTGGACACGGACCTTAAGGGCACGCGGTTCAGGTCCATCGTGGACATCATGGTTTCGGACCGCATCCTGTTCGACATTCTGCTGGACCTGCACGAACGCGAGGCAGTTCCCCTCGCGCTGGTCCGCCGGGCTCACGCCGCGTCCCTGCAAGCCCTGACCCGCAGCGGCGCGCAGGAAGCGTCCGAGGAGCAAGGCATTGTGACCGTGCTGGCACCGGAGCGGATCCTGGAAGAAATCCATCATCTGAAAACGGGCCTCCTCTTCCAGTGCGTCTGGGCCATCCCCCTGGTCCTGGAACCGGAACTCAAACCCATCGCGGGCCCGCTGTCCGAAGCCCTGTACCGCATCGGCATGGGCTGTCAGGTGCTCGACGACATGGTCGATCTCAAGGCGGACATCACCGATCAGCGGCACAATTACCTGGCGTCGCTCATTGTCCACCGGGCGCAGGATCAGGACGCGGCCAAGGCGGAACTGGCCCAGGCCGTCGACTCGCGCACGCTGCTGGAAGGGCACCCGCAGGCGCGGCAGGAAGCGACCAAGCAGGCGCTGAGCTATCTCGGCCAGGGGCTGCGCACTCTCCTCGGTCCGGACGGCGTGGTGCTCGTCCCGGCGGCCATCCACTTTCTGGTCCAGCGCATCGGCGCCCAGGACCTCCTCGCGCAGGAGCACAGGTCATGAATTTTCGGCTGTGGTGGGCAGTGGCGTGGCGCTTTTTGTGGCGGTCACGAAAATCCACCGGCACGCTGGCGGCCATGATCGTCTCGGCCGTGGCGACCCTCATCTTTCTCGACGCCTTGTCCATAGGCGTCAGCGACGCCATGATCCGCAACTCGGTCAGCCTCGTTTCCGGCCACGTCATGGCCGAACATGTCCCGGCAGGCATTGCGCCGGAAACGCTGCGCATCGCCGGAGTGCAGCACGTCCTCAAACGCAGGACAAGCCAGGTCTGGCTGCGCCATGGCGGTCAAATGGCCGCCACGGCGCTTATGTCCGTTGATCCGGATGCGGAACGCAATGCCACGGCCCTGTGGCGCAAGACCTCGGCCGGCCGCTATCTCAGGGCCGGGCAAAACGAGCTGTTTCTGGGCGAATCCGTGGCGCGCACATTGGGCGTGAATATCGGTGACACGGTGCTGGTCGGGACCACCCCGACCCAGACGGACCGGGAACTGGTGCTTTGCGGAACGTTTCGCACCGGCATCGCACCGCTGGATCAAGGTTTGTCTTTTTGCCCAGACCTGCAGGCAGGCGCAAGCGAGGACTGGGACGCCGCCCTGTTTCTGGCCGACGGCGTCTCCGCGGAGAGCGTGCGGGACAACCTGCGGCTTCCGGCCTCGGCTGCCGCAACCACCTGGGCCGAGCACATGCCCGACCTCAAGCAGCTCATCGACCTCAACGGCCTGTGCATGCTGCTGGTCATGATCCTGGTTTTTTTCATCGTCTCGCTGGGCATTGCCTGCGCTTTCGTCATCTTTATCCTGAAGAATATCCGCGAACACGGGATCATGAAATCCATGGGCGTGTTCTCCGGCGAGACGGTGCTGCTCCTGGTGCTGGAAATCAGCGGACTGACGCTCGCCGCCTCGGCGGTCGGCATGGCGCTGGGATGCGCGCTGACCTGGCTGGTGGCCGGTCCCGGAGTGGACCTGGGCGCCCTGACCTCGCACAATCAGTATTTCGCGGTCTCCGGCGTCATCCATCCCCGGCTCACCCTCCCAAGCGTTGCCCTCCCACCCCTGCTGGCACTGCTGTTCGCCCTCCTGGCCGGCATCTGGCCCATGTGCATGATCGTGCGGCAACGTCCGGCAGAAGTGCTGCGGAGCATCTGAAATGATACGGATAACGGAAGTCACCAAGGCCTACGCCTCGTCTCGCGGACTGGTTCCCGTGGTGGACGGGGTGTCTTTGAGCCTGGATGCGGGGCGGAGCCTGGCCCTGATGGGCCGGTCCGGGTCGGGCAAGACCACCCTCCTGTATCTGATAGGGGGCCTGGAACGGCCGGACAAAGGACAGATATTCTGTCTTGGTCAGCCGGTTCACAGCCTTACGGGGCGCTCTCTGGCAGGGTTTCTGAGGAAGGAGGTGGGGTTTTTGTTCCAGTTCGGCAATCTGCTGTCCTACCTGACCGTGGCCGAAAATGTGGCCTTTCCGCTCCGCCTCAACAATGTTCCGATGGCGGAATGCACCCGGCGTGTGCATGAACTGCTGGAGAAAATCGACTTGGCCTCCGCCGCCGGTGCCCTGCCCCGCGAACTCTCCGGAGGAGAGATCCAGCGCGTGGCCTTTGCCAGAGCCGTAGCCCATCGCCCCCGCATACTCCTGGCCGACGAACCTACGTCCAGTCTTGATTCCAGCACTGCATACACCCTCATGGATCTCATGTTCCGGATCGGCCGGGATGAAGGCCGCACCACGCTGGTCGCGACCCACGACCCGGCCGTGACGGCGCTTGCCGACCGCACCTTGCGACTGCAGGACGGCAAGATCGCTCACGCGACAGATGCCAACCGCGCGGACGGCTCCGCAGGACAGGAATCATAAGGCCGAAAAAAGCCCCTGCCACGCCGAAATTTTCCATTTCCCCTTTATTTGTTCTCTTTCCAGGCATAGAGTCTTCTCAAATTTTATGAGGAGGCAGCATGTCGCATCATTCGCACCGCTCTGGCTACGCAGAGCTCACCGACCGCCTGAACCGCGCGCCCCAAGGCGCCCCCCCTTCCGAGTCCCTGCATAAAATCCTCAAGATCCTTTTTTCCGAGCGCGAAGCCGAGCTCATCGCCCTCTTGCCCATCAAGCCGTTCACCGCCGAAAAAGCGGCCGAAATCTGGAATCTGGACCGGACCCTGGCCCGAAACATCCTCGAAGATCTGGCCGGACGCGCCATGCTGGTCGACATCGAGATGAACGGCCAGACGACCTACGTGCTGCCCCCGCCCATGGCAGGATTCTTCGAGTTCTCCATGATGCGCACGCGCGGCGACATCGATCAGAAGGCCCTGGGCGAGCTCTTCTACCAGTACCTGAACGTGGAGGAGGACTTCATCAAGGCGCTCTTTGTCGACGGAGAGACCCAGCCTGGGCGCGTCTTCGTGCAGGAACCCATGCTCTCAAGCGAGAACGCGCTGCACGTGCTCGACTTTGAGCGGGCCAGCGAGGTCATTCGCACGGCCAGCCACCGGGCCATCAGCACCTGCTACTGCCGCCACAAGATGGAGCATGTGGGACGGGACTGCGACGCGCCCAAAGAGATCTGCATGACCTTCAACACCTCGGCCGCCTCACTTGCAAGGCACGGCCACGCCCGCCCTGTGGACACGGCGGAGTGCCTGGACCTGCTGGGCCAGGCCCAGGAACACGGGCTGGTCCAGTTCGGGGAGAACGTGCGCGAGGGGGTCAACTTCATCTGCAACTGCTGCGGATGCTGCTGCGAGGCCATGATCGCGGCGCGCAAGTTCGGGACGCTGCACCCGGTGCACACCACCAATTTCCTGCCCGTGGTGAGCGAGGAAGCCTGCAACGGCTGCGGCAAATGCGCGAGCGCCTGCCCGGTGGAGGCCATGAGCATCGTCTCCGCCAATGACCCGCAGCAGCCGAAGCGCAGAAAAGCGCGCGTGGACGACAACATCTGCCTGGGCTGCGGGGTCTGCGTGCGGGCCTGCCCGGAAAAAAGCCTGTCCCTCGCGGCCAGGGAGAAGCGGGTCATCACCCCGCTCAACTCCGTGCACCGCACCGTGGTCATGGCCCTGGAGCGCGGCAAGCTCCAGCACCTCTTCTTCGACAACCGCGTGCTCTGGAACCACCGCGCCCTGGCCGCCGTATTGGGCGTGATCCTGAAGCTTCCGCCCATCAAGCAGGTCATGGCCACGAACCAGGTCAAGTCGCGGTTCATGGAGTATCTGGTGCAGAAGTTTCCGGTCTGAGCAGCGGGGAGGCCCGTCATAGCACTCCGAGTACCAGATACACGCAAAGCATCACGCCCATGAAACCGACCACAGCGTTTATACCCATGGCCGCCTTGGTGTTATAGCCGAGAGGGATGTCCATTTCGTGCAGCGTGGTCAGAAAATGGCGGTGCTGCAGCACCGAATAGACCTCGACAAAGGCGCCAAGCAGGATGAAGCCCATGCCGCCGATGAAGGATAGGTGGCGCTGTGCTCCGAGCACGCCCTGCACGCCCAAAAGCTGCATGTAGAGACCGAAACGCTCCACCACGAAGCCGAAAGCCATGAGGGAAATGCCTGTCCTGTTCCACGAGAAGAGAGTCCGTTCCGCGGCGAAAAGAACGCGGGGGTCTGTCTGGCCGATCATTATACCTCCGTGTAAGAATAAAAAACCGGGAGGCGTGGCCGCTACATGGCCCCGCGCCCCAGGTTCACGCCCGTGGCCTCGGCCGCGCGGATGAGCTGGTGGTCGATGGGCACGGTGCGGCAGAGTCCGGCCAGCTCCGAGAGGGGCACGAGCACGATGTTCGGGGTTTTGAGTGCCACCATGGTCCCGAAATCCCCGCGCGCGGCCGCATCCACCGCCGCCGCGCCCAGGCGCGTGCCCAGCACCCGGTCGAAGGCCGTGGGCGAACCGCCGCGCTGGATATGACCGAGCACCGTGGTGCGCACTTCCAGCGGAATCCGTTCCCTGATCCTGCAAGCCAGATGAAAACCGACGCCCCCGAGCTGCTCCACGCCCTGCAGCCGGGTCGTGGCCGTGCTCTGGGTGATGCGCTCCCCGCCTTCCTCCCTGGCCCCTTCCGCCACCATGATGATGCTGAACGGACTTTTACCGCGGATGCGGTGCTGGATCTTGGCCACCACATTATCGATATTGTAGGGAATCTCGGGGATGAGGATGATATGCGCGCCCCCGGCCAACCCCGCCTCCAAGGCGATCCAGCCAGCATTGCGGCCCATGACCTCGAGGATCATGACCCGGTCGTGGCTGCGGCCGGTGGTGTGCAGACGGTCCATGGCGTCACAGGCGACCTGCACGGCGGTCTGGAAACCGAAGGTGTAGTCCGTGCCTTCGAGATCGTTGTCGATGGTCTTGGGGATGCCGACCACGGGCATGCCCATGAGCTGGAACTTGTGGGCCAGTTCGAGGGTGCCCTCGCCGCCGACCACAAAGAGGCAATCCAGACCCAAGGAACGGAAGGTGGCCATGGCCTGCGCCGAGAGGTCGCGGACCACTATCCGGCCCTCTTCGTCGAACTCCCGGTAGGCGAAGGGGTTGCCCTTGTTGGTGGTGCCCAGGATCGTCCCGCCCAGGGTCAGAATGTCCTTGGTGTTGCCGGTGGTGAGCTTCATGGTCCGGCCGAAGATGAGCCCGTCGAAGCCGTTTTCAAGGCCCACGACCTCGGCCCCGTACTGGATGATCGCCGTGCGGGTCACGGCCCGGATCACGGCGTTGAGACCGGAGCAATCCCCCCCGCCGGTCAGAATGCCTACACGCTGCAAACCCATAGTTCCTCCTGGAAGATGCGGTGATCACATGACATTTGTCCCTACATCGGGCCCCGCCGCGCGTCCATCCCCATAGTCAGAACCATGAAGCGATTCATGACGAGCGTGAAAGAAGACGCAACTCATTTCATTCCATGGCATCCGCATCCGCTTCTGCATTGCAGATCGTGAAAAGATACCAGCCCGGCGGTGGATACGCTCGAACCGGCTGATCGTCTTCGGAGCCGGAGGCGAAGAGTGGAAAAACTGCCAGCGATCACGCGCCACCGCACCAGAGACAGCAGGTGTTTTTGCCTGAACATTTCGAGTCATAGAGCGCGATATCGGCCTTCTTGAACAGCGACCCGAAATCCTCATCATCGGAGGAAGTCACTGCGATGCCGATGCTTACCGAAAGATCCTGGTGTATGGATAATTTTTCAAGTTCCGAGATGATTACCCTGGCGCAACTGTGCGCCGTTTCCAGCATCTGCTCTTTGGCTTGACGAGTCCCGGGAAAGAGGACGGCGAATTCATCGCCCCCTAAACGAAAAATGTTCTCCGGGTCAAAATTATCTCGCAGTATGTCTGCAAACGCGACAAGTATCCTGTCCCCTTCATCATGGCCGTACTGATCGTTGATCTGTTTGAAATTATCGAGGTCAGCCAGCAGCAACGCCGTTCCGAACATGCACGGGGTATCCCGCAAAAAATCATGCAGTTTACGGCGGTTGTTCAGCCTGGTCAGATAGTCCGTATTGGCGTCGAAGATGAGTTGGTGCTTCTGATAGTACTCTTTTGTGACATCGAGAAACAAATAGATATATCCGGCGAATTCGCTGAATACATCAAGCAGCCTTTCCTGTTGAATTTTGAAAACACGCTCACTGACAAAAAGAAAAAAACCATCCCTGGAATTTTCGATCAACCGTCGTTCCGATGAGCAGTCATCCGCGAAGACTTTGAGCAGTCCATCGAATTTTTTCCCAAGCAATTCCTTTGACTGGGCGGAAAACAAGGCGAGGGATTTTTGGTTCACCCCCGTGACGTGTTGCTCCTTGTCGGTGGCAATCACGCCGAAGGGCAGGCTCTCGAAGAGGATGTTCATTTCTATCTGAAGATTCTGCAGGTCCGTGACATCGCGCGCGACCCCGACCGTCCCGAGCACATCCCCGTCACGATCGAACAGGGGAGACTTGTACGTCTTGAATTTGCGCATGGAGTCCTTGATCCTGACGATCTCGTCGAAAAGACAATTCTTCTTTTCCCGAAGAACGATCTCCTCCGACTCAAGACAGACATATTCTCCTTTGGCGTATTCATCAGGCTCAATGTCCCAGATGTAGTAGTGGCCTCGACCCTGAACATCTTTCTTGGTTTTGCCGACCGCTTCACAGAAACTTTTGTTCACCCGCAAATGAGCTCCCCGGGCATCCTTGAACCATATGAGATCAGGCAGGCTGTCAATGAGCGTATCGAGATATTTTTCCGTCAGACAGGAGTCTTCATTCTTTTTTATGCGTGAAACGATCTTGCCGAACAGAAATGCAATTTTCTCAGCATCCAGTGGCTTTGTCCACAATTCATCGAAATACTTGTAATTCTCAGAAAAGACTCTAAAATCTTGCAAATCTGAACACACCACGAAAATTGACTCGCTTTTTTTCGCGTCATGTATTTTACGAATCATTTGCGAGCTGAATGCAGTATTCAAAATGATTATTGAAAAATCTCCCAATACTTCGAAATCAACTACTTCAGATGTGAATATTTCATACTCAAGATTTGGAAGCGGATCCACACTCTTCAGTACGCCGGCAATAAAAAAATCATCTGCGAATATGCATACTTTCACGAGTCTGTGGTACATAGAATAATTTCCCTCAGCACACAGTAATGTCCAGATCGAAGATGACTCCCGGGCCTTCCGCGCATTGAAAATCCTGCATCCCGCTGAATACGTTTCGCGCTGTGTTGAAAGCGATATTCAGCCTGAGTCCTGTTCCGCCGCGCCCCATGCGCTTGGGTGGAAAAAAGGGATTGAAAACCCTTTTGCGCAGAATCGGTAATGTCCATCCCGACCAGCGTGAAGGGGGCGAGGAGGGCAGCCCGGCAGACGATGGATCAACGGAATTTCAGGACGGAGCGTCAGGTCCCTGCACGGGAGCAAAGTCGCGCGGTGAGCTTTGACTCAGTATAACCACTGAGTCAAAGCTCAAAAACGCCAAAAAAGATGGAATACTCAAGAACTAGTAAAAATCATTACTATTTTTATAATCACCAAAAAAGGCGCCTAGTCTTTAGCAGCCAGACCCGCCCTGCACAAAACATAAAGAAAGAGCCCGCCGGATTCACCGACAGGCTTTTTCTTCTGGATCATGATCCGACGTAGCGTGTTTAGGCTCTCAACCCTCGGACGTGGTCGGGTCGATGATGGTCTTGACTTCGCTCACGCTGTTGGCCGGGAAGCCGCCCTTGGTGGCGTGCTCGCGCACGGCCGCTTCGCTTGGGGCGATGTAGACGCAATAAATCTTGTCCGACGTCACGAAGCTCTCCACCCACTGGATGGATGGCCCCATTTCCTTGAGCACGCCGCAGGAATGCTGGGCGATGCCCTGCAGGGTTTCGGCGGTCATGTTGCCCGCGCCGGGGATCTCACGTTCGATGATGTACTTCGGCATACAGTCTCCTCTGAGGTTAAAAGTCCATGCTGCATGGATGGCTCCCTGAAAAAAAGCCCCCTTCGGGCCATACAAAAATGCGGCCAAAAGTACGTTTGATCCGAAAACCGGCCCACCGCCTGCCTATCCGGCCTGTGCGCCACGCCATGTGAAGTTCGAAGATGCGCATTCGGGCTCCCGCCTGTGTCCATAACGACCAGCTTCCGCGCCCTCGACTGTGTCAAAAAGAGCCATGCAGAACAGTGCGGCGCCCTTCATGCCGAAATCAAACCTCTTATTCCAGCGCCTGATCCAGATCGGCCAGGATATCGTCGATGTGTTCGATGCCCACGGAAAACCGGACCAGATCCGGGGTGATGCCCCCTGCCGCCTGCTCCGCTTCCGAGAGCTGGGAATGGGTAGTGCTGGCCGGGTGGATGGCCAGGCTCTTGGCGTCGCCGACATTGGCCAGGTGCGAGACCAGACGCAGGCGATTGATAAAATCCCGCCCGGCCTCAAGCCCGGCCTCAAGCCCGCCCTTGACCCCGAACACGACCATGCCGCCGAAGCCGCGCGGAAACATGGTCCGGGCCAGATCGTAGGACGGGTCGCCCGGCAGGCCGGGATAACGCACCCAGGACACCTTGGGGTGTCCGGCCAGGAATTCCGCCGCCTGCAGGGCGTTCTCGCTGTGCCGCTCCATGCGCAGGGCCAGAGTTTCAAGCCCCTGCAGGAAGATCCAGCAGTTGTCGGGCGACAGACACGCGCCGAGGTTTCGCAAGGGGACGAGGCGCATGCGCAGGATGAAGGCAAGCGGGCTGAGCTCGCCCAGATCATGGGCGTAGCGCAGGCCGTGGTAGGACGGATCGGGCTCGTTGTAGAGGGCGAACTTCGGGTCGGTCCAGTCGAAGCTGCCGCCGTCGATCACCGCTCCGCCGATGGCCGTGCCGTGGCCGCCGATCCATTTGGTGAGTGAATGGATGACGATGTCCGCCCCGTATTCCAGCGGCCTGAACAGGTAGGGCGTGGTGAAGGTCGCGTCCACCACCAGAGGCAGGTTGTGCTCATGGGCGATGGCGGACAGGGCTTCGATATTGGCCACGTCCAGGGCCGGGTTGCCGATGACCTCGGTGTAAATGAGCCGGGTGCGCTCATTTATGGCCGCGCGCACGGCATCGAAATCGTGGATGTCCACGAAGCGGGTGGTGATCCCGGCGTCGGGCAGGATGGCGGCGAACATGGTGTGCGTACCACCGTAGAGGGTGCTGGACGAGACCAGTTCATCGCCCTGGCGGCAGATGTTGATGACCGTGTAGTGGATGGCCGCCGTGCCCGAGGCCAGGGCCAGGGCCGCCTTGCCGCCTTCGAGCTCGGCCAGACGCGTCTCCAGGACCTCCTGGGTCGGCCCGCCCAGGCGGGTGTAGATGTTGCCCAGCTGGCGCAGGGCAAAAAGGTCGGCAGCATGATCCGCATCCTTGAACAGGTAGGCCGAGGTGCGATGCACCGGAACGGCGCGGGAGCCCGTGGCATCAGGGGCATAGCCGCCGTGCAGGGCCTTGGTTTCAAATCGTTGCATGGTTCCTCCTGTCCGGACTCTGCCAGACTGCGCGTCGGTCATAGGCTTTTTGAAGTTGAAATACATCTCCCCTGACCGTTTAAAAACCTTCTGACAAGGCGCGCTTGTGCCCAGCATGGGTAAGCCGATTCTAAAGGATGGCACTACAAAGAGTCGTCATCCCCTTGAAGAAGGGGATCCATGCCTTTTTAACTATCTGAAAAGAATGGATTCCCGCCTTCGCGGGAATGACACTCAGGCTCTTGCGAGACTTTTTTCAGTGCTGTCTGAAGGGCGCGGTGTAGCCGACTCCATAAGCCCGCCAAAATCGGGGAGCAACGCAGTCCAGAACGGTTTATGGACGGTCCCGTATCATGAAGATTCCGTACGAGGCGCGCAGATTGGGCCAAAAGCGGACCTCGCGCATACTCCCGTCGCCGGACGGATTCACGGCCAGGGAGCGGATGATGGAAAAAGGCACCGCCCGTGAATAGGCCCGAAAATCCTCCAAACTCAGCACCCGGATGTTGGGCGTGTTGTACCACTGATAGGGCAGCTCCGGCGTGACCGGCACATGCCCCGAAAAAGCCATCTGCAACCGGATCGGCAGACAACAGAAATTGGGAAAACTGACGATGCCCCGGCGGCCGACCCTGAGCATCTGTTGCAGGAGGAGCGTCGGCTCATAGGCCTGCTGCAGGGTCTGGGACACGACCACGTAGTCGAAAGCCTTGTCCGGAAATCCCGGCAGCTCCTTGTTGATATCCCCGTGGATGACCGACAGGCCTTGGGCGATGCAGGACACGACCTCGTCCTCGTCATGTTCGATGCCTAGACCCTTGACCTCCTTGGTGTCGCGCAGAAAGCCCAGCAGCTTGCCGTCGGCGCAGCCAAGGTCCAACACCCGGCTGCCCGGCTCGATCCAGGAAGCCACGACGCGCAGGTCGAAACGCAGCTCGTGCCCGTCCGCGGAACAATGCTTAGCAGCCATGCAGCCCTCCCAGAAATCCCCGGATCACGGTTTCCAGGCGCTCGTCCGGCAGTAGGAACGCGTCGTGACCCCAGGGGGCGGTAATCTCGCAGAAGCTCACGTCCCGGCCCAGGGTTTTGAGCACATTCACGATCTGCCGGGACTGGTAGGTCGGATAGAGCCAGTCCGAGGTAAAGGACACCAGCTGAAAGCGCGCCCCTGTCCCGGCCAGGGCGCGTCGGGCCGGGCTGCCCGGGCTCGCAAGGTCCAGGTCGAAATAATCCCCGGCCTTGGTCACGTAGAGGAAGGCGTTGGCATCGAAACGCTCCACGAATTTTTTGCCCTGATGGTGCAGGTAGCTCTCGACCTGAAAATCGCCCTCGAAGTTGAAGGCAAATGAACTTCCGCGCAGCTCGCGGCCGAACTTCACGTGCATGGACTCGTCGGACAGATAGGTGATGTGCCCGATCATGCGCGCCACGGCCAGGCCAAGGTCCGGGCGCACTCCGTCGTAATAGTCCCCGTTCTTCCAGTTCGGGTCGCTCATGATGGACTGCCGGGCGACCTCGTTGAAGGCAATAGCCTGCGGCGAATGGCGGCTGGTCGTGGCCAGGGCCAGGATGCCGTCCATCATGTCCGGATAGGCTGCCGCCCACTGCAGGGTCTGCATCCCGCCCAGGGAACCGCCGGTCACGGCCAGAAGTCGCTCCACGCCCAAATGCCGGACCAGCTCGCGCTGGGCTCGCACCATGTCGGGAATGGTCACCATCGGAAAATCAAGGCCCCAATAACGTTCCGTGGCCGGATTGATGGAGGACGGCCCGCAGGACCCCATGCAGCTGCCGATGACGTTGGAGCAAATCACGAAATAGTGGTCCGTGTCGATGGGCTTGCCCGGGCCCACATAATGCTCCCACCAGCCGGGTTTGTCGTCGCCTTCGTGGTATCCGGCCACGTGGGCGTCACCGGTCAGGGCGTGGCAGATGAGTACGGCGTTGGAGCGCTCGGCGTTGAGCTCGCCGTAGGTCTCGTAGGCCAGGGACACGGGCCCCAGCCCCACCCCGCTGTCCAGGATCATAGGGTGCGGGGGATGGGCGAAGGTGAATGATCGGGTACGGACAGTGCCGACAGAGGGCTGGTTCATCGGATTCTCCATGATTGAAGCGACAATTCAAGGGTCTATGAAGCTCCGGCCCCCAGGTCAAGGTCCGTGCTTGGGCTCTGGCCCTCCCGGCTCCGCCGTGGTATGAACCCACGCACTAAGGAAAACATCCTGGAGGCAGTCATGCTCAGATCAGATATCATCGACCAACTCGGCCCCGGAACAACCTGGGACATGATCATCATCGGCGGCGGAGCCACGGGCCTCGGCTGCGGCGTGGACGCGGCCAGCCGTGGGTACAAAGCCCTGCTGCTGGAGGAGCGCGACTTCTCGCAGGGCACGTCCAGCCGCTCCACCAAACTGGTCCACGGCGGGGTGCGCTACCTGCAACAGGGCAACCTGGCCCTGGTCATGGACGCCCTGCACGAACGCGGCGTGCTGCTCAGAAACGCCCCGCACCTGGTCTACAACCAGGCTTTTGTCGTGCCGGACTACAAATGGTGGGAACGCCCCTTCTACGGCGTGGGCCTCAAGCTCTACGACATGCTGGCCGGCAAGCTGGGGTTCGGCCGCTCGCGCATCCTGTCGCGTGCAAAAACCCTGAACATGATCCCCAACCTCGAACCCACGGACCTGCGCGGCGGGGTCATCTACTACGACGGGCAGTTCGACGACTCACGCCTGGCCATCACCCTGGCCCGCACCATGAAGGACCTTGGCGGACTGCCGGTCAACCACATGGGCGTCACAGGGCTCATAAAAGACAAGGACGGACTGATTTGCGGCGTGCAGGCCAGGGACTCTCTGACGGGCGAAAGCCGCGCGCTTCGGGCCAAGGTCGTGATCAATGCCACGGGCGTGTTCGTCGACGACATCCGGCGCATGGACGACGGTAGCGCAGCGAAACTCATCGCCCCGTCGCAGGGCATCCATCTGGTCCTGGACAAATCCTTTTCGCCCGGCGAGACGGCCGTCATGGTCCCGCACACCGACGACGGCCGGGTCATATTCCTCGTGCCCTGGCACGGACGTGTGCTGGTCGGAACCACGGACGTGGCCCTGGACTCCGCAAGCCCCGAACCCCGACCCATGGAAGAGGAGATCACCTTCCTGCTCGAACACGCGGGCCGCTACCTGACCCGCGACCCGAAGCGCAGCGACATTTTGAGCGTCTTTGCCGGCATCCGCCCCTTGATCCGGACCGAAGGCGCGGACAAGACCTCGTCCCTGTCCCGTGACCATCATCTGACCATCTCCCAGGGAGGCCTCGTGACCATAGCCGGTGGCAAATGGACCACCTACCGCAAGATGGGCGAGGACTCCGTGACCCAGGCCGCGCGCTTCGCGGGCCTGCCCTCCCACTCCTGCAAGACCGAGAACCTGCCCCTGCACGGCTGGCTGAATGGCGTGGACCCGCGCGACCACCTCGCGGTCTACGGCAGCGACATCGAGGAGATCCGCGAGATGATCCGCCGCGACCCGGAGCTGGGCAAGCCCTTGCACTACAAGCTGCCCTACCTGCGGGCCGAGGTGGTTTGGGCCGTGCGCCGCGAATGGGCCCGGACCCTGTCCGACGTGCTGCGCCACCGCACCCGCGCGCTCATCCTGGATGCGGCCGTGAGCATGATCATCGCCCGCGACGTGGCCGAAATCATGGCCCGTGAACTGGACCAGGACAAAGACTGGATCGAGGATCAGGTGGGTTCCTTTCGCGAACTGGCGCGAAGCTATCTGGCAGGCTGAAAGAGGCGCGGCGGGCCCCAGCCCGCCGCGATGCGCACAAACGACAAAAAGGCGTCAGGCCTCGAACACGGCCCAGGGGAAATCGCCGTCATTCCGCAGCGTCAGGGTCGCGCCGGGCAGGTCGACAGGTGCGCCCGGAACCGCTTCGGGCCAGGCAACGGTGACGAACCCGCCGCTGGCCGCCGAGGTCACGCCCACTATGGAGTCCTCCACGGCCATGCACTCTTCCGGTGCGAACCAGGCCCGCCGGGCCGCCTCCAGATACGGATCCGGCGCGGGCTTGCCATTGGCCACGTCGTTGCCGCAGACCGTGAAGGCCATCAGTTCCCACAGTCCCAGCACGCGCAGGTTGGCCTCGATGACCGGGGCCTCGCCGTTGGACACGGCGGCCTGGAGCACGCCCAGCTCATGCAGGCGCTTCACCGCGGCCACGGGGCCGGGGCGCATCATGTCCTCGCGCAGCCCTGCCATGTAGGCGCGGGCGCAATCGGCGCGGAAAGCTTCCTCGGTCAATCCTGCGGGAAGACGCCGCTGAAGGATAGTCCACTTCTCGGGCATGGTCTTGCCCAGAAGCTCATCGTTGGCCTTCTCGGTCAAGGTGTAGCCATGCCCCGCGCACCAGTCGCGGATGACCTCGTAATGCAGGCCCTCGGTGGTGATGAGCGTGCCGTCGATATCCCAGAAAACGGCTTTGGGTCGCTTCACAAGCTTCATTTTTCCTCCTGTTTGCATGCTTCCAGCACAGCCTTGGTCCTGGCCGGAAAATCGGTGATGATGCCGGCCACCCCTTCGCGGGCCAGCCAGAGTATGTCTTCGTCGCGGTTCACGGTGTAGACGTTGGTCCCAAATCCGGCCTCGTTAAAAGCCGCGATACGTCCCGGAAAAAGGCCCTTCAACGCCGGATGCACCGCCACGGCGCCCAAGTCCCCGAGTCGTGCCACGATGTCTTGCGTTGAAGCGGCCATGGCTTTTTCGTCCAGCAGCAGGCCCACGGGCACTTCCGGGCAGAGTTCACGGAACAGTTCCAGAGACTTCTGCCTGAAGGACGAGACCAGCACGCGTCCATCCAGGCCTGCTGCGCGGATGGAGACGACAACCGCGTAGGCCAGCCCCGCGTCATCACCCCCGAGCATATCCTTGATCTCGACATTTACGGCCAGGCCGCTTTCGCGGGTCCAGGCCAGGGCCTCGGCCAAGGTGGGGATATGCTGCCCGGTGAACGTCGCGAGCGTGTCGGCCTCGATTTCCCCCGCCGCCACAGTGCCGAAAGGATCGCGACGCGCGAACCAGCTCCCGGCGTCCAGACTGCGGATCTGGGCCAGAGTCAGCCGGTTCACCTCATGATGCCTGCGCGAGGGCATCCCCGGCCGCGACGCGATGTCCGTGACGCGGCGCAGACCGTGGTCGTGAGTGACGATGACCTCGCCATCAAGAGTGAGGTGCACGTCCAGCTCCCAGCCGTACGCGCCCTGAGCCTTGGCGGCACGGGCCGCGGCCATGGTGTTCTCGGGAGCCACGCTGCGCGCCCCGCGATGCGCCCAGACTTGCGGCAAGGCGAATGTTTTTCTCATGAAATGATCCTCTCCCGTCAAAATATCCGTGCGTACAGGCGCGTCCGTCGAACCACGGCCTAACCATGCGCAACGTCTTCGCGTGCGCTACCTGATCTGGAAGAAAAGCAAAAGAAGGGAGGATGCCCGAAGGCGGCGGGACGCGATGTGTTCACACCTCACGCACGGGGCAATGCACAGGTCCTGAAATGCTATCCTCCTTCAGGCCGGCAGGGTCTGAGAGTCTGAGTTTGATGGCTTCCAGCTCGTCCAGATTTTCGAAGAACAGATCAACGATCCTGGGGTCGAACATCCCTCCCCGCTCCTCGCGTATGAACCGCAGCACCTTTTCCTTGGGCCAGGCCGCCTTGTAGACCCGTCCCAGCGACAGCGCGTCATAAACGTCCGCCAGCGCGCAGATACGCGCCAGCAGGCTGATCTCTTCCCCCTTCAAACCGCACGGATAACCTGACCCGTCCCAACACTCATGATGCTGAAGAGCGATGTCTCGAGCATTGCAGATGATGATGTTCATGTCCCGGGCGTTGGTCGGGATGGAGTTGATGTCGCCTATGCCGCAGGCCACGATGGGCGTCTGCGGGAATAGCTCGTCCTGGTATCGGGCCACCAGGTCGAGGGCGTGGTCGTCTGTAAGGATTATCCCGTCGAAGCGGGAGCCGGTGTACTTCTCGCGGTAAAGGCGCAGTAGCTGCTTAAGATAGGCTGGGGATGAGTGGTGCTTGGCGTCCATGTATTCCACGCGGTAACGCCCCCGCACCTCGGGAGACTGCAGCACTGAAACGATCCCGTCATGCAGATCCCTCGTCCAGGAAAAGTCCGGCGCATAGGAATGGAGCACCAAGACGCGAGGACCCGGCTCGTCTTCGGCAGGCGCATCCGACTTCCAGGCGACAAGCAGCGCCGCAAGGACGAAAACCAGAAACAAAAGCCGAGAGCGCATGGATGGGTTCATGTACGTTTTCTAACACACCGCTTCCACAAGCGGCAAGGCGCAAGGCGTCCGGCGCGCTTCTTTGCCGAAGAAAGACACTCCAATATACGTATCACCCCCGATTCCTCTCCAGTCCTCAATTTTGATACCCCCACGCATGGACCCAAACACCTTGACGTCGTACTATTAATTAGTACAAAGGATGCAACATGACATGGACTGTCACCCTTTCCTCGAGAGTTGCAAAGGGATGCAAGACTCTGCCAAAAGCGATCAAAAAATCCCTGGCGCTGCTTTTGACGGATATTGAAGATTTAGGACCCGTTCGAGGAGATTGGCCAAATTATTCGAAGCTGAGCCATGGCCGACATCATTGCCATATCAAGAAAGGGCGCCCAACCTATGTGGCGGTGTGGGAAGAAAATAACGGAAAAGTGAAGCTCGTAGAGGTGACATATGTTGGAACGCACGAAAAAGCCCCATACTGAAAACGTGACCATCCGCATCACCGGCCCTGCACGCAGGAAAAAAGATGCCGTGAAGATACTCGCGCACCTTGGTTTCGCAATTCAGGAAGAAACTTCGACCACGCCATGGCGCGAAACGTTGGGCTTCGAGAATTCGCACTTGCCTGGCGTATTTCTGGCCGGAGCCCGGCATCGGGAAGGAATGACCCAGGAGCAGTTGGCCAAGGCCACGGGCATTGCACGTCGGCATATCTCCGAGATGGAGAACAACAAACGCCCCATCGGCAAGCTGAGCGCCCGCAAGCTGGCTGAAGCCCTGCATGTCGATCCCAGACGCTTCCTGTCCGCCTGATCCGGTTATATCGGAAAACCTGATCCACATACATACTCATCCTTGATCACCAGGAAAGCACAGATGGAATATACGCTACGCCGCACGAGTGGTTTTGATAACTGTCAAACAGCATCGAAAAGTGACCCACCATCGGCGTCCAATTTTGACCCCCTCCGGGCGTGTCTGTAAGCATCCTGCCAGAGGGCTGTGCGATGACCGCATCAGCGTTACTGGATGGAT
>Ga0180007_10000712_pt1 | contig 52037 bp, 66 predicted proteins | sample MM_PC_MetaG_FD_121122 | JGI IMG/M metagenome (GOLD analysis project Ga0180007, IMG submission 121122) | Groundwater microbial communities from the Aspo Hard Rock Laboratory (HRL) deep subsurface site, Sweden - MM_PC_MetaG | ecosystem: Environmental > Aquatic > Deep subsurface > Groundwater... | reverse complement strand
TTTAACCTGTTACAGGAACACAATAGAACAACTTTAAGAAAAACCTTACGGTTTTTCTAAGCCAATTCAACTGCGGGTCTTAACAGACCAACGCAGTATTTTTGGCGAAGAAATAAATTTTTCTTTTATTTAAAAATATGCCCCTTTTTTTTGGTTTTGAAAACTCTTTGTCGATAATAAAAAATACTTTTACATCCTTATTTTATACGTTTCTTCTTTTCTCGCTCGTAACACTCTTTTTTTTATTAGGTTTTTAGGGCTTTTTCCAATAAGTTTATATATTTTAGTTCATGTATTCTTCTTTATGAAATCTGAGGACTTGTTTTTGTTCAGTTGGAGAAAACTTTGGATAGTTGTTGTTGCAGGCTTTGTTTCTATTCTACTTCACAACTTTATCGGTGCGTTGTTTGGGTTTGAAGAGGCTTTTTTCTTTATCATAGTGATTTTTGTTATTCCTATCTATATTTTAATAATGGCTGTGTACAGCATTGTTTATCTTGTTAAGAAGAGAAAGTAACTCTGTTCAGGTAATTGAAGTCCGCTCGAAAACATATAAATTATTTTGTACGATGTGTTTCTGTGCATCACATTCTTCCTTTTATTCTTTCTCCCCGATATCTTTTTATTTTATTTAAGAATAATATGCCCGTACCGAGATTCGGACTCGGGTCGTAAGCTCCGCAAGCTCATATGCTATCCAGGCTACACCATACGGGCGAATGAAAATGTGTGTGTTTTATTAAAATTTGTTTATTTTTATAAATTGTTCTCTTTCAGGACCAACACCAATCCCTGCAATCTTTACATTAACGAATTTTTCAATAAAAGAAATTAATTTTTTAACATTGTCGGGTAGTTTTTCATATGTTTTAATTTTCGAAATATCTTCCTTAATAAAGGACAAGTATTTGATTATGGGCTTTACATTTCTACTTTCATATTCTGAACTGGGCATATAATCTATTTTCTTTCCATTCAGTTCATAAGCAACCACTAGAGGTATTCCTGGAAGTGTCGTTTGAGAAAAAAACTTTAAACAGTCAAACTTGTTAATATGTAATTCGTCAACACCATTTAAAGAACAATTTTGACGCAGCATTACTAAGTCCAGCATTCCGATTCTCCTGGGTCTTTTAGTTGTTGCGCCATATTCACCTGTCAGCATTCGAAGAGCTTTTCCAACATTGAATAAGTCATTTGACTTTAGCAGTTCTAAAGGATTCGAATTCTTAAGCTCGGCTTTTTCTATGTGTGTATAACCAGATCCTTCCATACAATAATTTTCAGATTTTAAGCCACCAAACTCTGATATAAAAGGTCCGTTTCCTACACGAGACATTATAGCTTTTGCAACGCCAATAGTTTTATCGTGATATTTCAAAGACAAATCTCCGCCTGTATAAGCTGCTGCCGCAACAGTCCTGCTGGAAGTCATATATGGAACGCAACCATACACTACATCTAACATGATTGATTGTGCGCCTTCAAAAAAAACATTTTTCCCTTTAGAAACCATTTTTTCCATAAACAAAACATCTGAGCAAAGAAACTTTTTTATTTTTAACATACATTGATGAAAGCTATTGACTTCTGTTTCAACAATAATCCCTTTCAAGTTATGTTTTTTAATAGTTGATAAAAGATTTTCTTTGACGATTTGTTTGAATTTTTTTGTATCAGAAAAATAATCACCCATTCGAATGTTTTTAATTTGTCGACCTTCAGCTCTCATGGCTCTATCAGAATAAGCAGGTCCAATACCATTGTTGGTACTCCCAATAGCTCCACCAAATAGTCCGTCTAAATAAATGTGGTGGGGTTGAATAATAGTTGCCAGAGAAGAAATCAACAGTCTTTTGTTAAGTTTTAAGCCGTAAGATTCAACTTCTTTTATTTCTAACAAAAATTTTTTTGGATTAATAACGCATCCATTGCCAACATATAATAATTTGTCTTTATAAAAAATACCTGATGGAATCTGATGTAAAGCAATTTTTATATTTCCAACTTCTAAGGTGTGGCCTGCATTCGCACCACCATTAAATCTTGCTACAACATCATAATATTTTAACATAGTATCCATGACTCTGGCTTTTCCTTCATCACCATATTGCAAACCAATCAACACAGTGGATTTTCCTTTTTTAACCATTTTTTATCTCACTTTAAGTTTAATAATTTTAAAAATTCTTCACATTGTTGTTCTGCTAAACCAGAAAAAGACTTTTGAAAGCATATGTTTTTCAATTGATTCTCATTTAAAGGTATGTTTTTATCATCAGCCAAGCGTTTTAATAAATCATTTTCTCCACCTTTCAACTTTATATTTTGAGAAACAGTTAAAGAGTGATTCTTTATAATTTCGTGGATCTCTTGCCTATCACATCCTTTTTTTACGCATTCCATCAAAATATCTTCTGTTGCTAAAAAAGGGAGTTCTTGCTCTAGCAGATTTTTCGCCACCAATTCATAAATTTCTAATCCAGAAACTACTTCAATAAGGCTATCTAAAATATATTCTGTAAGCATAAAGTTTTCAGGAATATCAATTCTTCTGATTGCTGAATCATCCAATGACCTTTCTAGCCATTGCTCTGCATAAACCTGATAGAAATCATTTAAATTATTCATAACTTTTCTGGCTAAAGAGGATATACGCTCACATTTTATCGGGTTTCTTTTATAAGGCATGGCTGAACTGCCAACTTGTTTCTTTCCAAAGGGCTCATCAATTATTTTAAGACTTGAGAGAAGTCTTAAGTCAGTTGTGTATTTTTTAGCAGACGAAGCTATATTTGCAAGTAGAAAAGCAATTTTTACGTCTAATTTTCGAGTGTATGTTTGTGTTGATATGGGAAAAACTTTTTTAAAACCAAGTTTTTTAGACACTAAAACATCAAGTTTTTGGACCTTTGATTTGTCGTTAAATAATTTTAGAAAAGAAGCTTGTGTGCCTGTTGTTCCTTTAACACCTCTAAATGGGATTTCTAAACTATCCATATCTTCTAAGTCCATCAAAAAATCTTGTGCATAAACACAAAATCGTTTGCCAATGGTTGTTGGCTGTGCAGACTGAAAATGTGTATAGCTAAGTGTGGGAATGGCCTTTGTCTTGTTTATTAGCTTAGTAAAAGCTTTTAACAATAACAACAATTTATTTCTAATAATGACTAAAGCTTTTTTTTGCAATATTAAATCTGTATTGCACTTAACAAATTGAGAGGTCGCACCCAAATGAATTATTCCTTTAGCTTTTGGACATAAATCACCATACGCCATTATTGCAGCCATCACATCATGTTTTAATGTTGATTCATAATGATTAATAAGCTTTAAATCAATTTTTTCAAGATTCTCTTTTAATTCTTTTATCTGACTTTTCGAAACTTGTTTCAGTCCTAAATCATTCTGTGCCTCTGCAAGAGCAATCCAGCATTGTCGCCAGGTTCGCATAATGTTTTCTTTTGAAAATAAATATTTCATATCAGAAGAAGAGTATTTTTCAGCCACAATATTTTTGTAATCATCCATGACTTAAAAAGTAAAAAACTTTGGTGTTTTTATAATTTTCCCCCATTTCTTTTTACTAATATAAATTATCTTGAGAACATTTGAAGGTTTAGAAATTATGAAAAAACCCTGCAAAAACCAATTTAACTACTTAATGGTGGTAAAAAAGAAAAAGTTTATAAATGGTTGAGTGCTAACAACAAAGAAATGAAGAAAATAATCACATATATCCTAATAGCTGCAAATTCACTATTCTTAAACAGAAGTGCAGAAAAAGAAGATATAAATAATGATTCTACGAGAACAATTGATCTTTGTTTGGCATATGAAAATGACAGAGATAAAGAATTCGAAGAAGCACTCAAAAAAGCCAATGAAACATTAAAACCATACAATTTAAAAGTAGAATTAAAAGAAAAAGACCCAATTCAAATACCAACCAAGAAACAATACTCCCACAATGATTTAATTACAGGAATAAGAAACTCTTGCACAGACACACTAGATCATTATTTCACCCTAATGACAGGAGATTTATCTTCTAAAAAAACAAATCAATACATAATATCAAATATGAGAAATAAAACAACAATAATTGATTCCGACTGCAACGAAGAACTTCTAGAAAAAATAATAGTCCAAGAAATACTAAGACTTTTCACAACAAAAAAAGAATTCGTTCTAACAGAAGAAAACATGCAAGAGTATTTCAAGAAAATAAGTGAAGAAAAAATTACCAAGAAACACTCAAAACAATTCACAAAACACACTAATGAAATAGAAAAAGGCAAAGATAGAACTCTGACAATAAATATGGGACTCGACAACGTTTCAGAAGAAACAGCCCGAAGACTTATAGAAAATAGTTCTAAAAATTATTATGAAAACTTCGGAATAAAACTAGAACTAAAAGGAATATATCAAACCCCGATAGGAACTAAATTTGGCCGCGATAAAGAATATAATAATTTAATAGATGCTGCAAAAGAAAAAAGCGACATATACATCATATTAACAAACCAAGACTGGTCTCAATTTAAAAAAAATAGTTATTCAACACCCATAGGTCAAGCAGAACCTTACAAAGGATTTTGCTGGGTAGAAACAATTCATGAAGAAAAAATGGTACAAGGCACTGTTAATCATGAAATTGCGCACTTATTCGGCGCGCCTCACGTATATTTAAAAAATGCTGTTTTAACACCACAAGCTCATAATCAACAAAGATGGGCGCCAGGAACAAGAAAAGTCATACTTCAAAACAAATACAAAACATGGAATAGATACTAGTAAAAATTAAATCAAACAACTCCAACAATCAGTAAACCTTCTCAGCAACTGTTGCAGGCGAACGCCGACCAACAATCGGACCATCACGAACATCAAACCCTGCACGCACAAGATTTATACGAACCATTGTTGCACAAGAATAAGTTGCTAAGATACCACCACGACGAATTCGTTCCCCAACATCTTTAAGAAATTCTTCAGACCACATCTCAGGATGTCTTGCAGGTGAAAAAGGATCAAAAAAACAAACATCAAATTCTCCTTTTAAATGTTTCACAGTCTCTCTTGCATCACCAACAATAATTTTCATATGAACATTTCTATGTTTCAACTCATAATTACTTTCAACCATTTCTTGCAACAAACCATAATTTTTGAACCTTGTTTTCATCAGAATAATCTTTTTTAATATTTCTTCATCAGCTTCAAGACCAACAACCTCAATCTTGCAATCAGGGTTTTCTTTTAAAGCAACATCGAGAGTTGCAGCAGTATTATAACCAATACCAAAACATATATCAAGAATTCTAATAACGCCTTTCTTAGCAAGCTCTTTTATTTTACAAGGCGCCGCGTATTTCTTGAAAGCCTCCTCTTCAGCCCCGGATATTGAGTGATAAGTTTCTTTAAAAGTATCATTTAAAAAAGTCCAAGATCCGTCACCTGTTTTTAATTTTTTCATAAAAAAACCTCACATTAATATTTTCACTATAAAGAATAATATTGATAAAATCAAAAACAAGCCATATTTCCTGATTATCATCATAACAATATTTGAAAAACGCTTGTTTTTTGAATGAAGATATGTCAAAGAACCTGCTGGAAAACCATAAAGAAACACGAGTGTTGATAAAATAGGAAGGTATTGTTTGTTAAAACTAGCAAAGAATAATATAAAAGAAAAAGCAATATAGCTAAGCATGACAAAGTCTTTTTTTACTTTCAGAAAAAGCACTATAAAAAAAACAGATAATAAACATCCTAGAAGAACCCAATTATAATTATAAAACAAAAGAAAAACACAAGCAACAAAAATAGCTTTTTGTAACAATAAAAAATATTTTTCACCGGCTTTTAACTCTTCCTTTGAAAGCCAGCCTATAAAGAGACCAACAAATAAACCTAAGAAGACAAACACGCTTATTAACAAATAATCAATCATTTTAATCTATTCAGTTATATCTTGTCCACAAGGAAGATCACTAATCTCAAACTCAGAATTGCCTATGCCTGTCACGTTATGAACAATAATAAGATTGCCTTGCGCATCTTCAAGAAAAATGCAAAACTCACCCGTAATTCCATATTGCGCTTTTAATTCTTCATAATCCTCTTGAGCAAGTTGTAAAAAAGTTGCTCCATCAAGCTCACCATTATTTATTAATCCAATGTTTGTATCTTCAAAAAGTCTTTCAGCAACCAAATCTGATTTTTCAGAAAAATCTTCTGCTTTTGATTCTTTATCTCTGGAAAGAACAGAGTAAAATATTGCGATTAAAAGCATGAACACGACAACAGCCATCACTAAATCCATGCTCCAAGCTTGTGCGCGAGAATTTTTCTTCTTTATGTTTAACACCCCTTTAACAACTCTAAATCATAATTGTTTATATATTTTTCTTTTTTATAAAGCATTTTACAAAATTGTCAGTTGTAACAAATTAAACAAGTATCCAGTAATTATAATTGCAATTGTTACTATCAAGAAAAATATTCCAATGAGCTTTAGTTTCATCGCACTCCTAAGTATCACTGCTTCTGGAAAGCTTAGAGCAGATGTTGCCATCATAAATGCTAAGGCAGTTCCTAATGGAATACCTTTTCTAAAAAGAGCAACTGCAATAGGAACAATCGCCGCGCAAGATCCATACATTGGAACTCCCAGTATTACAGCTATTGGAACCGTCCAAATTCCTCCTTTGCTTATAATCATTTCAACTACAGTTCTTGGAATGTAATTATGAATCAAAGCACCTATGCCAACACCTACAAGTATCCACAGCCATAATTTTTTTAATATAGATTTAGACTCTTTTAAACCAAAGATTAATCGTTCTCTTATTTTATTGAAAACTTGTTCTTTCATATTAGATTTCTTATTATGAATGTCCTGCTCAAGAAATCTCTCCAAATTCATTTTACCAAGTATTAATCCAGAAAATGTACCTATCAAAAGTCCACTCAAAATATATAAAAGAGTTATTTTCCATCCAAAAAAACCTAGCATAAGAACGACAAGGTACTCGTTTACCAAAGGAGATGTTATCAAAAAGGAAAATGTTATTCCAAGAGGAACACCTGCCTCTAAAAAACCTAAAAACATTGGAATTGAAGAGCATGAACAAAAAGGAGTTATCATTCCAAAAATAGACGCTAATAAATTTCCAACACCATGTTTTCTTTTACTAAGCCAATTTTTTACTTTATAAGGCGGGATATAAGTTCTCAAAAAACCAACGATTGATATCATTAAAAAAAGCAAAATTATTATTTTAACAGAATCATAAATAAAGAAATTTAATGATTGAACCCATTTTATTTCTGAGTTCAAATCCAACAACACATATAAAAACCAATCAACTATTGAAGTTAACATTTATTTTATCACTCACAACAACAGCATTTCTTTTTTGATTTTTTCTTCATTTTTTTATCTAATTTCTCAAAAATCTTTTCTAATAATTTCTTTTTTGCCATGTTAAAAACCTCCTAGTTTACACATTTAAATATGAAGCAATTTTCTGATTCGTTCTTTATTTTTTATTTTGCACGCTAAAAATTTGTCTTGTTTGCAAGTCGTTATTATGTCTGCGGCCTTTAAAATCTGTATGTGACGAAAGGCAACAGACTGATCTTTTTTTATCTTTTTTGATATGTGACAAATACAATTACAATCATCTTTTTTCAATAAATACTCAATTATTTTTATTCGAATAGGATGACTTAAGGCTTTGAAAAAAAGAGATTTTTCTTTCAAATTTTTCATTTGCATAGTTATGCAAACATGCTAATTTTTAAATTTTTCTATTTAAATAAACCAATATGAAATAAAAACAGTAAAGATTTTTAAATCATAAACCCCTTTCATAAAATATTATGATACAACTAGACGGTTCACTTGGAGAGGGAGGAGGCGCAATACTCAGACAAGCATTAGCCTTAAGCACACTTACAAAAAAACCCTTTGAAATAAAAAATATTCGTAAAGGAAGACCAACTCCCGGACTCAAAGCTCAGCACATGCACTCAATAATAGCACTTGAAAAAATCAGTGGTTGTAACACTGTTGGTTGCGAACTTGGTTCTGATACAATTACATTCATACCTGGGGATATAAAAAATAAACACATAAAAGTTGATGTGGGAACTGCAGGTTCAATAACATTACTATTGCAATCACTTATTCTACCAATAATTTTTTCAGGGAAAAAAGTTATAATTGAACTTACAGGAGGAACAGATGTGAAATGGTCACAACCAATAGATCACTTTACAAATGTTTTTGTACCGCATCTGAAAAAATATGCTGAAATTGAAGTTAACACCATGAATAGAGGATACTATCCAAAAGGTGGCGGAAAAATAATTCTGAAAATAAAAAGTAATACTGAACAACTTGAAGACCTGAAAGAAATTCAACTTACAAAAAGAGGGGAATTATTACAAATCAGGGGTATATCCCATGCTTCCGCAGATTTAGAAAGTGCAATGGTCGCATATAAACAGTTAAAAAATGCGGATGTCCACTTAGCACATCTAAAAGTTCCAATAAACATCAGAATGGAATATTCAAAAACACCATCTACAGGTGCGGGTATTTGTATTTGGGGATTATTCGGAATTGATGGTGAATACGATTTTATAAGACCAGTAATAATAGGTGTAGATTCGTTAGGAGAACGAGAAAAAAAATCTGAAGCTGTTGGAAAAGAAGCTGCAGAAAAGTTCTTGAAAGAATACGAAACAAATACGGTTGTTGATAAATACACTGCGGATCAACTAATACCTGTCTTGGCAGTAACAGGCGGCCAAATGCTAGTTTCAAAAATTACAAATCACTTACACTCAAACATATATGTTTGTGAAAAATTTTTGCCTGTAAAATTTGAAATTAGTGAAAATTTGGTGACTGCAAAAAAATTGTCATAAACGGGTTTTCTTGTTTTATAATTGAGCCAATACCTAATTTTTCTCCATAATCACCTATGTGTTTATAGTACTTTTTCACTTTCTCAGAACTAATATTTTTAAAAGATAAATCATAACGTAATCGTAAAAGATTCAAAAGAAGCCTTCCAGTTCTACCATTGCCATCTGAGAATGGATGAATGTTTTCAAAGAAGTCATGAATATCCCAACAATCTGATTCAGAAACATTTTTTTTATCATCAAGACAAATCATTTTTTCCTCTAACTGTTGCATATAATTCTTTATTTGTTTCGGTGCTGGTGCTTGATAATAATACCAGAAAAATTCATCTTTTTTTACAGGCCCTACTTTCACAAAGTTACTGCGGTAAGTTCCAGACATCACATCAAAATTAGCATATTGATTTTTCATAAGAATGCCATGAATATTTTTTATAACGTCACAGATTACAAGTTCGCGATTTTCAAAAGAAAGAATATAATCCAATGCGTTTTCATGATCCGTTACAACATAACTTCTCCAGCTATTATCGGATAAATTATCATAAAGATTGATATTCACATAATTTTCAGGCTCTTTCAAAATATTAAGTGTTAATTCATAATCCAAATAAATTGATTCAATATAGTTCGAACTAGAAATAAATTTTGCCTTTTCCTCTAATGTTAATTCATGTTTCATGATGGTTTTCTGAAATGTATAAAAGTGCTGAAAATAGTATCATGAAAAAACCAATAATAGATGTTGTGTTGGAAATCTTAAGCGTGCTCGTCACCGCACCAGTTATAGTGTTTTCTGAAAAAAGCATTAAAAACACGCCTGCAACAAACAGTGTTGCATCAAAAATCTTTGAAAAAATAACATTCATATATTCATAATAACTTATAAGTATTTAAAGATTTTGAAGAAAAAAATTATTTTAGCATAGCAAGATTAATATCATCATAAAGTTCTCGTATTGAGTTGTACAGCATTGCTCTGTCTGCCGGATCCATTGGTGTTTTTCCAAATAGAGACTTTATTTTTAAATATTCGTTCTTGGCATCATCAATTTGACTAATATCAACCATCTTTCTACATTGATCAATAAACGAATAAAGCTCTTGAACCTGTACGTTTAATTCATTTTCAAACTTTGTCTTCGCAGTTTTTGCAAAATAATTTTCAAAGCCTTCTTGTTCAAGTTTTTTCTCCTCTTCCAAAAGTCTCATTTCAGCAACTTCAATTTTTTGTTCAATCTCCCTTACTTCTGATAATTTCAATTCTGTTTGTGCTTCTTCTTTTCTAAGGCCTGCTTTTACTTTATCAAACATTTCTTGCTCAGTTTTTAGTCGCTCTTCCCATTCTAATAATTCTTGAGCTTTATGTTTTGAATCTCTATTTCTGGTTTCAATATCTCTGATTTCAAGTTTTAATTGTTCGTCACGTTTCTCTAAAGCTTGTTCTTTTTCTTCAAGTTTAGAAATCCTTTTTTCAAGTGCTTTTTCTGAGGCCAAAAGTTTTTTATCTTTTGATTCTAATTCTTTATTCAAATCTGTTAGTTCTGCATCTCTTTGTTCAAGTTGTTGAATATCTTCTTGAAGCTTAGCATCTTTTTTCTCAAGTATTGTCTTTTGACGTTTAAGGCTTGTTCCTTGTTTTAAAAGTTCCTCTGCTTCTTTTTTTGCATCGGTTAACTTTTTCCATTCCAAGTTAAGTTCTTTTTCACTTTGCTCATATTTTTTTTTCAAGTTATGAGCTCTGGTTGTTTGTCTATGAAGATTTATTTGTTCTTTTTTGAATCGTTTATCAATTTGTTGTTTTATTTTTTCTTCAATTATGTTTTTTACATCACGTTCCTTTTCAAGAATTGCTTTTTCTCTTGCATCAAGTTTTTTCTGACCATTCTTAGTTTTTGCTTCAGCATGTGATTCTTCATTCAACTTTTTTTGAATTTCTCTTTTCTCATTATCAAGCTCTTTTTTCTTGTCAAAAATATCTTGTTTTATTCCAAGACTATACTCTTTCAAAACAGCTCTTAATTTATTTTTGAAAACATCATTTCGTTGTTTTTCAGCTTTTTTCTCGTTTTCGAGTATTGTCCTAACCCAACCTATAAACGCATTTTTATTCTTCTGCACATTTTTTGTAAAATCTTCTTCACTTATCTCTTTTATTTTGAACAATAAATCCTTTAGTGTTTTCACAAGTTTTTCATTATGAAGAATTATGTAATTATTTGGTTTGGTTTGTAATGTTTTTTTTGGTTGTGAAACAATTTCTTTAATCTCTTTTTCTATTAGTTTTTGTTCTTTTTCAATCGAGTTAAAATATTGTTCTATAACTTTGTCAACCTTAAGTTTCTTCTTCTTAGGTTTCACAAGTTTTACTTCTTTAGGTTTGAGTTTAGATAATTTTTTCTTTGTAACCTTTTTTTTCTGAACATTCATAATTTGTTTCTCGACAGATACTTTATTTATAGGTGTTTTCATAGGTAATTTTTTCTTAGAATTAATTTTCTTTTTAAGAGTGCTTTTTTTGGTGGCAATTTTTTTTACAGTATCTTCTTTTGTAACAGATTTCTTAACAAGTGGCTTATTTTTCGGTGTTTTTTCTTTAAGTTTTTTTGTGGTTTGCTTTAAATGAAGCGGATCGTCCACATCCCAACGCTCATGATCTTTTCGTAAAGGCTTAGGTTCCTTAACAGGCGTATCATTCAACCAATCAACATCTGAAACGTTTGGCGCTTTTGGCTTTGAAGGTTCTCCCATTGATGAGTCTTTAATTTCCTCACCAGCCATTGCAGCTTGAATTTTCTTATTTTGTTCTTTTTCTTTTTCTTTTTTAGTCAAAATACCAAGTTTCAATCTTAATTCTTCCAAATTAATATCTTCATCTTGTTGCTCTTCTTTTTTAGAAAACATCCTGCCAAAAAAACCTTTCTTTTCAGTTTCATTTTTTGTTTCAACAAGTAATTCTTCTTTTTCAAGCACTTTTTTTTCCTTTAATTTTTTAGAATCCTCTTTAGAATTTGGCATAATCACTGGTGGTGGTGGTGGTAGAATATCTGCTTTACTCATCAAAACTCCCCTCTTTTTAAATTATTAATATATGAATAGTTTATATAATTTTTGTTTTAGTATATAAATTTTATTGTAAATAAAATTTTTATCCAAAAATCTTTTAGTTTTTGAGTATATAAATTTTATTGTAAATAAAATTTTTATCCAAAAATCTTTTAGTTTTTGAGTATATAAATTTTTCGAATGAAAACAAGATTTCTTTTTTCATAAAATATTTAAACTCACAAAGTATCAGTTAATCAATGCAAAAAAAACCATCTGATGCACTAAATGAGTTCGAAGATTATATTTTCAGAGTTTCAAAGAGATTAAGCAATTTAGAAATAGAATCTGAAGAAACAGAAAAAACTATTAACAAGCATGATGAAGGATTTAATTCAGTCTCTGAATTGTTTACTGAAGAAATTGACCGAATAAAAAAAGAATCAAATCAAATAAGTATAGATGTGAAAAATACTGTTAGAGAACTTCACAACATAGCAAAAGAATTTCAAAACCTAACAAAAAAGGAACAGTTAGATAAGATTAAGAAAAAAATAGACGATTGGGCTCCTGAAACATTTATAAACAAGAGTTATGCAAACAAAGTTCTCAAGAATTAATGTTAAGTTGTTTTTCTGCCTTTAAAACAATCTCTAAAGATTTTATTGCAACTTCTAATTGCAAGTCATCTGGCTCTTTAGTTGTTATTTTTTGCATTAATAAACCTGGCCAGAGCAATATCTTGAAAAAACATTTTTTCTCATATTTAGCGCTGATTTTTATTAATTCATATGCAACGCCTGCAATTAATGGCAATAGTAATATTCTTAGAAAGTACTTTATAAAAAATCCTGTTTTAAATGGTATTAATATATAGAATAGTATGCTTATTAAAAGAACAATTATTATGAATGCGGTGCCACATCTGGCATGCAAAGTGGTGTATTTTTTAACATTTTTTATCGTAAGTTTTGTTCCATGTTCATAACAATGAACTGCTTTATGCTCTGCACCGTGGTACTCAAACATTCGACGAACATCTTTCATCAATGATATTAGCCAGATATAAAGAATAAAAAATCCTATTTTTATAAAACCATCTACAAGATTAAAAGTGAAGTTTCCAAGACCAAGTCTTTTTTTGAAAACATTTGCAATGAATAATGGAAGTAGTTTAAATATTACCAGAGCAAAAATCACTGCTAGAATCATTGAAAAAACAATTTCTTTTGTTGAAAGAGTTTCTTCTTCTTCCACAGCTTGATTTGCAGAATATGATAAAGATTTAAGACCTAAGCTTAATGATTCTGCAAGAACTATAATTCCCCTGACAAAAGGCCAACCAAGTATTTTATTTCTCTTAGTCCAAGCAAGATGATTTTTTTTCTCCACAACAATCTTACCATCATATCTTCTCACAGCAGTTGCTACATAATTTGGAGAGCGCATCATAACACCCTCTATCACTGCTTGTCCACCCACAAGAATTTTTTTCATTTATAAAATAAAATAATTGTTTTCTATAAAAAGTTTATCCTTAAAATTAAGGATTAAAAAAATTAGTTTATCCAAAGTCCATGAATATTACAGTACGCTCTTGCTTTAAGTCCGTCAGCATCTTCAAGAATAAATTCTGCTTTTGGAGCATCTGCTGGTTTCAAATTCTTACTTGCAACAACTACACCATCTTTTAACAACTCAATTAATTGTATATAGTGCTTGTCTTCCATTGGATGATTAACAGATCCAACTGTTACAACTACTTTTGAACCATCAACTTCAAGAATAGGAACGTGTTTTTCCTTTCCTTCAGCTTCAACTGATTTTTCTTCTTGTAAAACCATTGGTTCTCCGCAGCAAACAAGTTCTCCTGCACCGTTATCAACAACTGAAACTACATTTCCGCAGATTTCACATTTGTAAATTTCACCTTTCTGTGTCATTTTGAATCCTCCAATAACATGTGTTATTGTTTATTTTACTTTTTTACTTTTTCTTTTTTTCTAACCGCTCATTAATCTTTTTAACAAGCTTGTCAGGATCTATACCGTGACCAGAAGCTCCTTCTTCAAGTGATTCCCATGCAGATACATGACAACCTATACAATGAAGTCCTTCTTCATACATCACTTCTGCTGATTCAGGAAATTTATGAACAATATCTCCAATCATCATATCTTTTGTAACTTTGTTTTTTTCTGTTTTGTCTGTTTTGTCTGTTTTTTTCTTCAGCATTTTTTCCCTCACAAATTATTCAAAGCTCATATTTTCTGGTTCATAATATTCTCTCGCATGTTTACATGACGGACACACTTCTGGTGGTTCTGTTCCTTCATGAACGTATCCACATTGACTGCATTTCCATCTTATAGGTTTATCTCTCTTGTAAACTGTTCCATTTTCAACCATTTTCAAAAGCTTTTTGTATCGCGCTTCATGTTCTTTTTCAACTTTTGAAATTTCCTTGAATAGTTTTGCAGCTTCCATATTTCCTTCTTCTTGTGCAACTCTTGCAAATTCAGGGTACATCTTTGTGTGTTCGTAATTCTCACCTTCTACTGCAGCTTTTAAGTTTGTCTTTGTATCGCCGATTCCTTTTAAGAGTTTAAATTCATCTTTTGCGTGTTGTTTTTCGTTTTCTGCAGCTTCTTCAAATATCTTTGCGATATAATGATATCCTTCTTTTCTTGCAACTTTTGCAAAATAAGTGTATTTGTTTCTTGCTTGGCTTTCACCAGCAAATGCTTTTTTTAAGTTTTCTTCTGTTTTAGTCATATTATCACCCATTTTTATTTGTGCTATTAGTATATTATTTAAATAATTATATTATGATTGTCTGATTATTCTTCAGGCAGGTTCTCTTTTAAGAGGTCATGCTCAATTTGTTCTACTTCATCGCACTCTTCACAACTATGCACATCGTTTTCTTCATCTTCATAATCACAATGACCTTTGTGACATGTTGGATCAGACATTTTTATTCACCTCATAAATTTATGTCTTTGCTAAGAGCTCATCTATTTTCATTTTCAGAGCATTTTTTGGCAGGAATCCTACAATTCTATCAACTTCTTCCCCATCCTTTGTAAGTACTAGAGATGGTATTCCCATTACACTATATTTTCCTGGAAGTTGTCTTTCTTCTTCAGTATTTACTTTTACGAATTTAAGTTTTCCTTCATATTCGTTGCTTAGCTCTTCAAAAACAGGCCCCATCATTTGACATGGTCCGCACCATGGCGCCCAAAAATCTATTAGGACTGGTATTCCTGCATTCTTTACTTCTTTTTCAAAGTTTTCATTTTTAACGTGTGTTATGCTCATTTTCGCACCTCTATGCATTCTTTGCATAATCCTTTGAACATTATGTTTACACATTCTGCTCTAAAATCATTTGATTTAAAATTTTTGATTGCGTATTCTGATAATTCTCCTTGATGGATATCAACTATTTTACCGCACTTTTTGCATATTCCATGTTGATGTGAACACATATCTGCATCGTAATGATACTCTCCGTTTATTTCAAAGCGGAGTATTACTCCTTGTCTTGCAAGAAGATTTAAGTTGCGGTAGACTGTTGCCAGCGTTATTGCTGGTAAGTCTTTTTTTACAGCGTTATAGACTATTTCCGCAGTGGGGTGTGTGTGAATATTTTTCATAAAGTCCAGTATTTTCAGTCTTTGATTAGTTATTCTTGTTATCATAAAATACACCTTAATAATAATTGTTATTAATTAGAAAACATTACTATTATATAAATGTTTCGATTCGAATTGTGAAAAACCGAAAAGAAAGAATTTAAATAAAAAAAGAAACAACCAAAAAAATATGAACAAGAAAAATAATGTTGTAAGCGATGAACAGTTAAACAAATATTTTAACATAACAGGTGAAGCGCTAGAGGCAGTAAAAAAAGCAGAAATGGATAAAGAAAGACTAAATAATGCAAAAGACTTCCTAGACATGGCAACAAGATATTACTCTGACGCAAAACACTTCAAAAAACAAGGAGATTTCGTGCTGGCATTTGCAGCCCTAAATTATGCACACGGCTGGCTCGACGCAGGGGCAAGAATAGGCCTTTTTAAAGTAAAAGACTCAAGACTATTCACAGTAGACGAAGAGTAAACAATTAAAAAATGAGAGAATTATTCAATCAACTCGAAAAAAAAACACTTGAAGATAAACTAGATTATTTAATCGACACCTGCTTCTTTATCTGGATATTTGAACATCAAAAAGATAAACAATTTGAAAAGTTCATAGAAGAAAATGAGTGTGCAATAACAAGTTTTAATGCCGAAGAACTGGTTTATATAGAACACAAGATAAACCATTATGCAAAAGACAGGCTCAGAAAATTCTTACACAATACAAAATTAAAATTACTTGAAGTGCCTGCAAACCCCGGAAATGCAGATTCAGAACACTTGTTTGTAAAATCAGTTCTTCCGGAACTTGATACTATAGAACATGACCCAAGCGATTCAGTAATACTTGCAGCAGCAATAAAAGTCGGCGCGAATGTGCTAACAAGAGACAAACACGACATCTTTAACACCAGACTTGAAAACTTCTTGCAAGAATACAAAATAAAAGTATTTAACAAATTAGAATAAAAGTTTCTCAATCAACTATGATAAGCATCATACAAATTCCAAATGTAAGTTCCTGCAACAATTAACCATCCAAGAACTGTCAAAAAAACATACCAAAACATTTCTTCCGGCAAGATATTTTTAACTCCAAAGCACCAAAGAGCCACAAGAAAACCAAAATAAACTGCGAAGAAATCAACCCAATCTTTTTTGTATAATTGACCAACACCAGGAATAATTGAAAGTATTAAAGCAACCTTATCTTGCTTTAAATCTCTTTTCAGTGCATTCTGAACTTTGTTATTTGCGTTTTTATTTACGTCAGCACTAGATTTTTTATTAGCTGAAATAGATTTTTTTGTTTTTTTCTTCACAGGTTTCTTCTTTGCAGCCATTTTAATCTTTAAAAAAATTCTTAATGTTTTTCCAGGTTAATTCTTTATGATAAAAGTAAAGCCACACGATAATCCAGAAAACAATCCAAGTTATGAATGCACAGAACAATGATCCAAGAACCACACTTATAAACGCTGAAATAACTGGACATTCAAAAGGATCAAAAAGCGCGGCACAAGAGTGCGGAAGATAGAAAGGAATCATACCAATAAACCATAAAGCCCAAATAATATAAAACCCATATTTCGTTATTTTTTTTCTCTTTTGTTCTTTAGGGCTGATTTTTTCTACAGATGCTTTTTCTACTTGCACAAGTGATTGTTTATTAGAAATTTTGTTCTTATTTGATTTTTTCTTGGCCATTTTAAAATAATAAAACAATTGTTCTTTTTATACTTTTTCAATTTTGGGATAAACTCCCGGACTCATAAACACTTGTCCAAGCTTTACAGCTACACCGCGCTCTTGAGTCAAAATCTTTTTTGAAGTGAGCAATGATATACCAACAGCAACAAGCTCACCTTTTAAAGTCATTATTGCAACTTTTAAGTCAGGCTCAATACCATCTTCTACTTTTGCAATACCTGGAACTTTAAGACTAGCACCATGACAAATCGTATCAACTGTTGAATCCAGCACCCAGATTTTTGGCAAATGCAAAACACCATTTTCTATCGGTTGCAAGAGTTTCTTCAAATATTTATCATCATTTTCTTCTTTATAATAATAAAATGCATCTGTTAAATCTTGTAAAGTGCAAAGAGTTTCTTCTGTAAAGGGTCCTGCTTTTGTTCTACGAAGCTCAAACATATTAGCACCAACACCTAATGTTGCACCAATATCATGACAGAGTTTTCTTATATAAGTTCCTGCCTGACAGCCAACAATGAAAAGAACAGATTTCTCTTTTATATCCAAAATTTCTATATAATAGATTGTCCTATAACGAAGTCTTCTTTTGACAGCACTTTTTATAGGCGGAAGTTGTCTAATCTTTCCAACAAATTTTTTCATGACTTCACGTATTTTCTCATCGGAAACTAATTTGTGAAGTTTCATCAGACAAACATATTCTTTTCCAGCAGTGAGAAGTGACTCAGCAATTCTTGTTGCCCTACCAACTGCAACTGGCAAAACACCTGTAACTTTCGGGTCAAGAGTTCCAGAATGACCTGCTTTATCCACACCAACTATTTTCTTAACATAAGCTGATACTTGATGAGAACTAGGGCCTGCAGGTTTGTCAATATTCACAATTGAGTAATCCAAGAGTTCATCAGTTGTTCGCTCTTCAGGTGATTTACCAAATTTCGGATCAGTCTTCATTGTTCTTTTAACTAGAACAGCTCGATTTTTTCCCTCAAAAGGTAATTTTCCCATAATTTAAAAGAAAAAGAATCATCTTATATAGGTTTTGGTTTTGATTTTGGTTTTGATTCATAGTCCTAAAAGCTTATCAAGCTCCTTTGCAGTGCTAGAAAGATTTTCAAAGGTTCTATCAACATTGGACTTGATAATCTCGACCAAGTATTCTAATTTATCAACTTTTAATTCATAACCATCACTATCAACAGTAACAATCCCTGCACTCATAAGCCTGTTCAAATGATGAACTGCAGTTCCTCTGGTAAGACCAGTAGTCTGAGCAATTTCATCTGAAGACATTGGTTTTCCAATCTTCACATTTTTCAAAAGAACGATAAAAATCCTAAAACAGCTTTTATCTTTATCACGAATATTAAAAAGACCCAAACTACCACCAAACCACTTAAGTTTTTCATTAACATCCTCTTTTTCAGGTCTTCGAGCACTAATAATAGTTATTCTTTTAAATCTCATAACTAATTTGATAAAGGAAAAAAATATATAAATGTTTGTAAAAAAAAACGAAAAGAACAAAAAAATAAGTTAAACAATAGCCATAATCACTTTTAATTCAGAAATATTCTTACATTTTACGAGTTTAGACCGGATTTTAGAACCACCGATAAGACCCTTAGTAAAATATATTGCTTGTTGTTTCACAGACATAAAAGGAAGATTATATCTTTCCGCCAAGAGAGAATAATCTGAAAATAAAGAAGCATTATTAATTGATTTATAAGAACCTTTTTTTAAATAGTCAAGAATTTGCCTAAAACAATAAGGATTACCAATCGCAAAGCGACCAATCATAATACCATCAACACCTGATTCGTCCAAACAATTCTTGAAAGTCTCAGGCGAAAAAACATCTCCATTACCAAAGACAGGAATTGAAAGTTTTTCTTTAACCTTTTTTATTAAATCCCAATCCGCAGAACCAGAATATCCTTGTTTTTGTGTTCTTCCATGAACCGTTACTGCAGCAACACCTGCATCTTGTGCGATTTTCGCAATTTCTAATGCATTAATGTGAGTTTCATCAACTCCAATCCTGATTTTAACAGAAACAGGAACATTGACTGCAGTTGTCAGTTTATTTAGAAGCTTAGATAAAAAAACTGGTTTTTTCAAAAGTCCACTTCCAGCCCCATTCTTTATAACTTTGTAAACTGGACAACCACAATTAAAATCAATTATATCAAACTGTTTTTCCAATAATTTTCCAGCAGCAACAACTTCAGTTATATTCCCTCCAAAAATTTGAACTGCAACCGGTTTTTCTGAAGGATGAATTCTTAACAAATCGAGAGTGTCTTTATTTCCTCTAATAACACCTGAAGAACTAACAAATTCTGTACATGTAAGAGCCGCACCATATTTTTTTGCCAAAGTACGAAAAGCAATATCTGTAACGCCAGCCATAGGACTAAGAATAGTTGGGTTTTTTAGTTTTGGAAAAGAGCTTTTTGATTGCATTGTAAAAATAAGAACGAGTCTTTTTTATAAGTTTTTAGCTTAAAACTCTGCTAATATGTTCTTCTTTATGAACTCTGATAATATTATCAACATAGCTTTCAAGTTTTGGCTCATGACTCACAATTATTATTTGTTTCATTTTTAATTCGTAAAGCACATCTCTTAACTTATCCAATTGTTCTGTTGAAAAACCATCTGTTGGTTCGTCAAGAATAATCAAGTCTTTTGTCTTTATAGTTCCTACAAAATCATTTATGACTCTGTTTAAAGAAAGCCTGTATGCTAGTGCCACAGAGGTTTTTTCTCCACCAGAAAGATTTTCTAAAAACGCTTCATAACCATCTTGGTTTATAACTGGTGAAAATTCTTCATCAAGACTAACATTAAGATTTTCATCTTCAATTAAAAGATTAAACCATTGTTCAAAAAAACTGTTGAATTCTTGATGAATTTGAAGCATGATATGTTTTTCTATAATGTAAATTAGTTTTAAGAAAAAATTAGTCAACCAATGTCTTGCCTCTTTTACTTTTATAAGTTGTGTTTTTGACTTAATTTTTCGCTCGATTTCTGTTGATATTCGCTTTTGAACATTTTCAATTGTTTCCTTTTCCTTTAACAAACCTGACTCTTCAGATTTAAATTTTGAAAGCTGGTTGTTTGAATCTTCGTACATCCCTTTTTCTTTTTCATAAGACAATTCTAAGTTTGCATAATTATCCTTCTGCTCTTTAAGAAGTGTTATTTCAGAGTTTAATTTTTGAATATTTTCTTGTAATTCAATTTTTTGTTTTGAAAGAGTTTCTAAATGAGATTTTTTTTCTCTAAGAGAATTTATCTTTATTTTATTGGCTTCAAAAAGTTTCTCTTTATCCTGCAAAGACTTAAGTTTAATACTTATGTTTTCCTTTTCTTCAAGCCTTTTTTGCTTTAATTCTGACAAGTCCAAAAGTTTTTCATCAATAAGGTGAATTTTTGCTTCTTCTTTTTCACAAACACTTTGTTTGTGGTTCACGCAAACATCTTGTTTGCAAACAGGACACTTATCAAGAGAATTAATTTGTCCTATTAGTTTTTCAGCAGCTATTTTTTTAGTTTTAAATTCTGACTCTCGAGAATTTATTTTCAAAAGATTCTCTCTGATTGCATTTATTTTGTTTTCAAACTCCAAAATGTTTTCTTTTTCAAGAGTTGATTTCTCAACATTAAAATCTTTTAATTCTTCTGATAATTTTTGGATTTCGTGTTCGCTCCTTTTAGCTTCAAGAACAAGTCTTTCATGTTGACTTTCAAGATTTCTTTTCACAAGATTTTTTAGTTCAGATTGTTTTTTTAATTCTGAAAATTTTTTGATACCATCTTCAAATTCACTAAGCGTTTTTTTGTGGATGAACAAACTCTTATTTTGTTGAGTTATTTTTTCTTCAACCGTTTTTATATCATTACTAATTAGAATTATTTTTTCAGAGTACTCATCAAATTCTTTTTGCTTATCATCAAGGTCTTCAATTCTCGTTTGTAAAATATCTCTTTGTGTTCTCAACTCACGCATGTAATTTTGAATATTATCTCTTGCTCGCTGATACTTGTCAACATCAAATATTTTTCTCAAAACATCAAGCCGTTCATCTTTGCCTTCAAATAATATGTGTTTCATTTCCTCCTGGGCAGTATAAACTGTGTATCGGTAAATATAAGATTTCGACTTAGTTATTAATTCATCAGGATAACCAATTAATTCAAGAATCTTTGACTTGAGTTCTATGGGTGTTCCTTCAAATTTTTCATCACCAACAATTATATGACCTGAATCTTGAACAATAGATTTTGATGTTCGCTTCAAGTTTCTTTTAATAATGATTTTTTTATTCGTAATACTGAATTCAAGTTCCACAAAACCTTCATTTTTCCCATGTCTCAAAAGAGTACTACCTGAAATTTGTCCACGAATAATACCAAATAATGCAAATTCAATAGCTAAAAGAATACTTGTTTTTCCAACACCTATATCCCCTGAAAGAAGAGTTGAACCTTCAGAAAAATTTATGTTTTCATCCGTATATGAACGAATATTTTTTAATTTTAAAGAATTAATAATCATTGTTTTTTGAAACGAAAAAAGGTTTATATGTTTTTTCATCAAAAATCAGAATCACTCTAAAGTAGCCACAAAACAAAAAATTTAAATATGTGGATAATATTTATAGAAAAAGGGGGCGTTAATGCATAAATCTCAAAATATAAAACGTAAAATAATAAACATCGCCTTAATTCTTGGAAGCACATTTTATATCAACTCATGCAACGCAATACAAGAACCAACATATCAAAAAGCAAAGCTAATAGATGTATTAAATAACTACAAACAATACGAAGGAACAAACATAGAAATCGAAGGATACCCTCTTTCAATCAAACACTTACGAAGTTCAAGTAATTATAATGCAAGCATGGTAATTACTGATATTCCACCAACCCAAATAAAACAAGAAATTGTAAAACTATACAGTCACAGAATAGAAGGATTAATCGACTCAGTATACACAAATATGGAAAAAAGACTAAGTGCAAATAAGCTTGAAGAAATAAAAGGAACGCTCGAAGCACTAACAAATGCCTATGAACTCAACCATTTAAAAGGAGTGCCCGATGATAGAAAATTATTCTGCTACTTGGAATTCAGCACAAGCAAATCATATACTATACTCAAAACACTCTCACTAGTCGAAGCAGAAATAACAGATGGAGATTTGGACGAAATCAGTATTAGAGGAAGAATGAAAAACCGAGAGTTCTTAATAAAATACATACAAAATGTTGATGATCACTGGATAAACTTAAACCCAACAAGAATCGCAATCACCACAAATAAATAAAACACACAAATTTTATAAATAAAAGATTTTTTTCTAAAGGGCGATAGCCCCGTAGTGTAGCGGCCAAACAAAACTTGCGTCTTGAAAACCAAGATACAATCTTAGGTCAATCATCCGGGATTTTGGGTCCTGGGACCTCGGTTCAAATCCGGGCGGGGCTATACTTTCTTTTGATGATTTGAGTGGACTCTCTTTTTGAAATCCACCATAAATCTTGATTTCTAACGTTTTTATAACATCTTCAATAGTGATACAATTATAGGTTTTTAGAAGCCGTTCTTTTTGTTGCATGAGTAATTCTTCATCTAAGAAATTCAATTTATATCACCAAGAGCATGAAAGCTCTGATGGTGGATAGAAGTCTCTCGGTTTTTGTAATACTTTTATTCTAAACAGATGATTATTGGTTCGTTGCATAATGTTTCGTCTTCTGATTTTGTTTAATATTAACTTAATGATAAAAAATCACAAACTTAATTAATAAGCACACATTATTATAAAATATGGCATCAAGAAAAAACTTACATATTAAATGGGATAAGTTAATTCTGCCAATAGTTATATTTTTGTTGATATTAATTATATATTTATTCTTTCCATCAATTGTAAACTTAGATAATTCAGTAAAACAAATTTTCAAAAAAATACTTATGGGAATATTATTCTTAGTGGCTGGATTGATAATAAATAAAGTTTTTAATATTTTAATAAAAAGAGAAATGAACAAATTCGATATTGAGAAAAAAGATAATCTTAAAGAACGAAAGACTCATACGCAAATGAAATATTTAAAAACCGTAATCAACATAATAATAACTCTCGTATCACTAGCACTTGCTCTAAGACAATTTGAAAGTATGAAACAATTAAGCACAGGTATTCTTGCTTCTGCAGGAGTAATAGGTATAATGGTTGCTTTCTCTGCACAGAAATTATTTGCAAATATTTTGGCAGGATTTGTAATTGCTTTTAGTCAACCAATAAGGATTGATGATGTTGTCATAGTCGAAGGAGAATGGGGTCGCATTGAAGAAATAAACACAACAAATGTTATTGTAAAAGTATGGGATCAAAGAAGAATAGTTCTTCCAATAACCTACTTTGTAGAAAAGCCATTTCAAAATTGGACAAAAACTTCTGCTGATATTTGGGGAACTACAGATTTTTATGTAGATTATAATATGCCTGTAGAAGAAATGAGAACTGAACTAGGAAAAATATTAAAGAGCACAAAACTTTGGGATGGAAAAATAAATTCTCTTCAAGTTACAGATTTAAATGAAAAGACTATGAAAATAAGAGCTCTTATGAGTGCTAAAGACTCATCAGAAGCATGGGATTTAAGATGTTATGTAAGAGAAAAAATGATTAATTTCATGCAAGAAAAATATCCTGATAAGCTTCCAAAGATAAGAGCTGAAATAAAGAATAAATAAAAACCTATTTTAAGTTATCATGTAAACTCAAAAATAAATATGTTTATATTTTGGACAACTTACCAATATTATATATTGATAATGTTATGACAGAGGTTAATTAAAATAAAAAAGAATAATGGTTTGGCCCTCAAATCGGCCGATAGAGACTCAACATCCGGGCGGGCCATATTTTCTTTTAAAAAAATATAGACATTTATTGATTTTGAACAGAGTCACTTATAAAATCTAATGCTCCTAAAATCCCTTCAACAATAGGTTGCAAGAAATTTATTTCTTGCAAAAAACCTTTTTCATGACTGGTATCGCAACGATTATTCCCAGAATTAAATACCAATACCATGCAATTTTCATAACTAAATCATGAAATCCGGGCCAAACAGTCACTAAAAATAGTGTAAATAAAAGAACTGACAGTTTTGTCAAAGATATATCATACCATTTCATTTTCTTTATATTGTTGTTCAAAGTTTTGCAAAGTTTCATTTTTTACCTCCAAAATAAATATTATTAACCATTGATTTCAAAGGTTAAATATTTTTCGAAAAAAACAAGCATTTTTTATCCACAAAATTTAAAAAAGAATACTTAGTTAGATTTTTTATGGAGAATAGTTTAGAAGTGAAAAACTTGTCGAAACATTTTGGCAAGTTAAAAGCAGTTAATAATATTTCTTTTAATGTTCCTAAAGGCAGCATTTTTGCTTTTCTCGGGCCTAATGGCGCTGGTAAATCTACAAGTATTAAGATGTTTACGTCTTTAACAAAACCAACAAAAGGAGAGATTCTTCTGGAAGGAATCAATGTTCTTAAAAACCCTGACAATGCTCGAAAACAATTCGGCATAGTCTTTCAAGATCACAGCATCGATGATGAACTTACCGCTTATGAAAACTTAAAATTTCATGCAGTACTTTATCAAGTACCAAAAGATATTCGTGAGACAAGAATTTCTGATGCTTTGAAATTAGTTGAATTAGAAGACAGAAAAAATAGTCTTGTAAAAACATTTTCAGGCGGTATGAAACGAAGACTTGAAATTGCAAGAGGCCTAGTTCATAATCCAAAAATCTTATTCTTGGATGAGCCTACAACAGGCCTTGATCCTCAAACAAGAAATTCTATTTGGAAACATATAAAAATGCTTAACAAAGAACATGGAATGACTATTTTTCTCACAACTCATTATATGCCTGAAGCAGAAGAGATTGCTGATATTGTTGCAATAATTGATCATGGAAAAATCACAGCTCAGGGAACTGTGACTGAGCTTAACAAAAAAGCAAAAGCAAAAACTCTGGAAGAAACATTTCTTAAGTTTACGGGTAAGAGTATTCGTGAAGAGCAGGGATCAGGTCTTGACATGATGAGACGCATGAGAAGGTTAAGACATTGAGTGGTGCAATATATGTTATGTGGCTACGTCAGCTTAAGCGTTTTTGGCGCTCAAAAGCAAGAATGGCAGGTTCTCTTGGTCAACCTTTACTTTTCTTATTCGCTTTAGGTCTTGGTTTTGGACCAGTTTATTCTGCTGCAGGTCAAGGTAATTACTTACTGTTCTTAGCTCCAGGCGTTATTGCAATGTCTATTCTTTTCACATCAATGTTTAATGGTATTGAAGTTATTTGGGACAGACAATTTGGTTTTCTGAAAGAAACTCTTGTAGCGCCTGTTTCAAGGATAAATATTATGATTGGAAAAACTCTTGGTGGCGCCACAGTTGCACTTATTCAAGGGGTTGTTGTTTTGTTATTGACCTTCCTATTTGGTTTTAGAGTTCATTCTATTGGAGGATTTTTTCTGGGTTTATTATTTATGATTTTGATAGCAGTTCTTTTTACTTCTCTTGGTATTGCTATTGCTTCAAGAATGACTGATATGCATGGGTTTCCAATAATAATGAATTTTTTGATTATGCCTATTTTCTTTCTTTCAGGGGCATTGTTTCCTCTGGAAAATCTTCCTTCAGTGCTAAGTATAATTACTAAAATAAATCCATTATCTTATGGTGTTGATGGAGTTAGGGGTGCACTCACTGGAACCACACATTTCGGTTTGGGGCTTGACTTTTTGGTTTGTAGCGTATTGGCTATGATTATTCTGTTTATTGGTAGCAAATTATTTTCTAAGATAGAATTATAAAAAGAAAAAAAAACATAACCACTATTTAGTGATGAAAAAGAAAAGATTTATATACATTTAATAACTACCAATTGATGTGAAACAGAAAACACTAGAAAGAATGCTGGATGAAGACAAAATCCATCAACTAAGACAATACATTCAAAACTTCTGCACACACGTAAGATATGCAAGATTACATGGTAAAGTGGATCTTTCTGAACTATACAAATGGTATGATAAAATGAAACCAGCACTTCACGAACACAGTGCAGAAAACAAAGTCGATATGTCGGCAATAAAATATGCATTACAAAGACTGCCATTTGAAGAAATGCCACAAACAGATAAAGTATATGTAAAAAACAGTACTGAAGATTTAAGCAATATAGAGGGCATCAAAACCTTAGCGTGCAAATATCGAAGAAGACAAGTCTATAAAGTAACACCAAACACGATAGAATTCATAGCGCGAGAAAGCGAAACAGATATTTTTGATATAGTAACAACCCTTATAATGTATAATAAAGAAGCAACAAAGATAAAAAACAGATTAGCACAAGAAAAAGAATTAATTTCACAAATAAAAATGAACACCAACAAACAAGAGTCAAAAGAAAAAAACCAAGTTATGGTGATGGTTGCAAATAAACTCGGAACAACATACAAAGAAATAAAAGATTTAGACGAAACATTAGATTATAAGTTATTCAAACTATTAACAAACATTCATGAACAACACAATAATAATATCCAAATAGAATTTGACGAAGAATTTTCAATAACAGATGCTCAAACCAAAGCCAAACAATGGCGAAAAAGAATAGAAAACGAATTAAACATCGACCCGAGTAAATCAGTTCACATAATATCCAGCAACACACACAGCATTGTAAACTGTTTAACAGGATTTGCCAAAGAAAACGAACAAATAATACGACAATTAGTAAAAAAAGATCCTACTTTAAAAGAAATAAGTTCAAATAATCCAAGTGAATTATATTATCTCACGCAACAAATAGCAAAGAAAAACAAAGATTTTCTCAACGAAAAAATATCTTACGAAAAAAAACTTGGAATACAACACGTAGAAGATACTGCCGGCACAGGAATAGATGCGCAGATAATAAACCTTGAAAAAATTGATTATAACAAAATTGACCCTCGAATAAAAGAAAAAATAAAAGAACTAAAAAGCGGATACATAATCAACATTGACTACGCATTTGGAAGACAAGGATCACAAATAATGAGACAATTATGCCAACTTTTCAACACACAAATAGACAGCATATCAATAATTGGTAAAGCAGGAATTGTCTGCGGAGATAAATATGACATCATGCTGCCAACATACTTCAAATCACAAATTGAAGGAGGAGTATATGGATTTTCAGACAGAGAAAACAACCTAAAACCTGAAGATTTAATGAAACTTGTTAACGGTCACAAAGTACATTCAAAAGGACCAATGCTAACAGTCCCCGGAACTGCAATTCAAAACAAAGAAGTTTTAGAATACTACAAATATGAATACCACATATTAGGCCTTGAGATGGAAGGAATACCAAATCTTGAAGAGATAAAAAATGCCAAACATAAAGAACTGTTAAAAAAAGATGTGAAATTAAATATTGGATACTGGGCAAGCGACAATCCACAAAAGCCAGATCAACATTTAGGGGGAAATCACATGGATAAAGGATTTATACCAACATATGCATTGAGCATCGCTGTTTTAAATAACATCTTAAACTAAGCTAAATATTTTTAAACTCTCAAACCTTAACTAATTCTATGAAATACATCGCTGACTTGCATGTTCACTCAAAATTCAGTCGAGGATGCTCAACCAACCTAACTCTTAAAAATATGGAGAAATGGGCCAAAATAAAAGGCGTTGAAGTTCTTGGAACAAGTGATTTTACACACCCAGAATGGATAAAAGAAATAAAAAACCACCTCGTAGAAGATGATAGCGGAGTGTTAAAAACAACAACTGGTTTTCCATTCATATTACAAACAGAGATTTCACTAATCTATACTCAAGCAGGAAAAGGAAGAAGAGTACACGTAGTAATTCTCGCGCCGAATTTTGCAGTAGTAGAACAAATCACTGAATACTTAAAAAGACACGGACGAGTAGATTATGATGGCAGACCAATATTTAAGATTCCAGCACACGATTTAGTTTATGAACTTAGAAATATATCTCCTGAAATTGAAGTGATTCCAGCACACATCTGGACTCCCTGGTTTAGCATGTTTGGATCAAATTCCGGCTTTGACTCAATCCATGAATGCTTCAAAGATCAAGCAAAAAACATTCATGTTTTAGAAACAGGACTTTCAAGTGACCCGCCCATGAACTGGAGACTAAGTCAATTAGATAATTATGGACTGGTTTCATTTTCAGACTCACACAGTTTTTGGCCTTGGAGACTCGGAAGAGAAGCAACAATACTTGATTTGAAAAAACTAAATTATAAAGAAATTCTTCGAGCATTAAGAACATTTGAAGGATTATCCGGAACTGTAGAAGTTAATCCAGCATATGGAAAATACCATGTTGATGGTCATAGAAACTGCGGTGTTATAATGAATCCGTCAGAAGCAATAAAAAACAATAACATCTGTCCTGTGTGTAAAAAGCCATTAACACTAGGTGTTGCTCACCGGGTTGAAGAATTAGCTGATAGAAAACTAGGATTTAGACCAAAAAACGCGCGAGATTTTCATACATTAATTCCACTTTCAGAAGTTATCGCAAAGCTAATTGGTAAAAGTGTTGCCACAAAAAGTGTCTGGCAGGAATACAACAAACTCTTGAAAGAATTCAAGTCCGAATACAAAATACTGCTCAGCGCTCCAAGAGAAGAACTCATAAAACACACGCATGAAAAAATTGCAGATGCAATCATGAAGAACAGGATTGGCGGACTCAAAATAAAACCTGGTTATGATGGAGTTTAAGGCGAAATTGTTCTTGATGAAGAAATAAGTGAAGATGAATTAGAACAACCAAAAATTCCAGTCGCACAAAAAGGTTTAAATGATTTCTTTTAGAAAAAAACAAAGAACAAATTAAGATTTTTTGCTTAATACGTTATTCCAAAGCTTGTAATATCTGGCTGTTGTGAAATATCCAAGCGCATAGTGTACATCATTCTTAGCATAACTTTCTGGATTAGTTCTTGCAACTTCCGAATAACGCTCAGGATTTTTCTTTATGTTATCTATGTAACCTTGAAAAAAACTTTTTGCATCTTTCACACCAGTTATTGTACTTATTGCATAAATAACTATGTTTTCACCGAGTTTTCCTGTTTCTGTATCAAGAAGTCTTGCTTCAAGCTGCTGGAACTTATCACCGCCATTTCTTGCAACTTCTTCTGCAGATTCTATTCTTTTACTGATTCTTTCAGTAATTTTTTTCCATCCGAGAGGTTATTACCGTTGTGAGTTTTAAAAATAGAATTAAATTTATAAACATTATTACTTTTCCATCTAAAATGGACATGATATTTAGTGAATTCGCGGATAAAATAAAAAAAGTTTCAGAAAGCTTAAGAACTGAAATGAAGCGAAATCTCAAAACAATTGATTCTGAGATAGAAATAATCATTAATGCCGAAGAAAAAAATATCAATTATATAGAAAAAATTCTCGATATCTTGCTGGATTATGCTCATTTGAGCGTTGGAAAAAAACAATTCAACAAACTAACTGATTACTATGCGACTTTCAACAAAGAAAATGCTGGTTTCTACAAAAAAGAATATGATGAATTTTTAAAAGAAGAATAAGGCTATTTTAAAAAAAGATAAAAAAAGATAAAAAAAATTATTGGATGTTTACAACGCCGTAAACATCTCCATCACAATCTAAACAATAGAAAAGATGTTTACCTACTTTTTCTGCAACAAACTCTACAACACCAAAATCAACTGTTTCATCAACACCACATTCAGGTATTGAAATATGGTGTATATCTGTGTTCATAAAGTTTAGTCTAACAACATCTCCCTGATTCACAGTTATTGTATTAGGATCAAATCGTCCATCCATAATTCTTACTTCGAATTCTTTTACAGTTACTTCTTTTACAACATCTTCATCTACTGGAAGCTCTATGCTATTATTACATCCTACAAATAGGAATAGTAATAATACAAATGTTATTGCAATTATTGTTTTTCTCATTAAAATCACCTTTTATCCAACTATTTTAAACACTGGAGCTCTATTGACATCGTTTACAATGATGAAAACTTTTTGACTTGTTTTTAGTTCTCCATCACTAACCACAACTTCAACACTGTAATTTCCAGCATCATTGTAAGTTGTTGTATGTGTTTGTGTTTTAAACCAACCATTTATTGTTATTTCCAATGCGTCTCCTTCTCTATCACTTGCATCAATCGGAAGATTAATTATTTCTCCTTCATCAACTTCAATTAGAGGCATGAAAACTAGTTTTGGAGCTGTATTCATTTGGGTTACGACTATTTGGAATTCTTTTTTCGTTGTTGATTGTCCATCTTTTGCTAATACATATACATCGTACACACCTACGTCATCCATTTTTGTTTGCCAAACACCTTTTTCATTGAATGGTTCTGAATATTCTATTTCTACTTCATTACCATCTGGGTCTGAAACATCAAAGTCTAATTCTAAAAGCTCTGTTTCCATAACTTTTAATTCGTCTTCTAAACCACTTATCACTGGTGCTCTGTTCACATTTTCAACAACGATTTCAATCATTGCTGATCTAGATTTTTCAGCATCGTATGCTCTTACAACAACATTGTAAGTTCCTGCATCTTCATAGGTTGTTTCTTTTTCTGTTGAATTCATCCAGCCTAAATATTCAACTTCGAATTCATCTTCTTCAACATCATAGATGTTACAATCAATTACAACATTCTCGCCTTCTTTTACAACTATTTTTTCAAGACATTCAATGATTGGTGCTTTATTTGTAGGATTTATAACAATCAAAATGTTTTCTGATGTTGAGAGTTCACCATCTGTTGCAGTCACTGTTATTGAATATTTTCCTGCATCACCTTCGATTGTTTGCCAAAGACCTTTTTCATCAAATGGTTCTGAAAATGTATATATTATATCATCACCATCAGGATCATATGCTTCTGGTTGTAGACTCATAAGGTCTCCTTCTTCGCCTTCAATTGTATACATTGATTTGAGTTCTTCGTTTGTTTTCTCTTTTGTTTCGTCTCCAGTTATCTCAATCACTTCATCTTCTGTTTGTCCATCTTTTGGAAGTACAACTTCTACAATCTTTTCTTCCACAACTTCTCCTGATATTGCTCCTTCTTCTCCTGAGTTCATTGTTTTACTACAGGCCGATAAAAGTAATAATAGAATCAATCCTAGAACTAAATATTGTTTTTTAAACATTTTACCACCCTCTTAACTATTTATATTTACAAATCTTATTTTAAAAATAGAGGATAATTAATATATAAATTTTTCTATTTTAAAGTAGATACAACTTTTTCACAACTACAAAATGACAACATTTATAAATAATCTTTTGTTCTGAAAAAAATATGGGAAACAAATTACTCATGATTTTAGGGTTGTCGATTTTTCTAAATAACGGAACAGACTATAAAAGAATGGCTCAAGAACTATACAACCACGTCCAAACAAAAGAACCAACAGGTGTTGAAATAATTTCAACATTGACCGATGAAAATTCAATTAATAAATTAATTTCATCAAACCTATCCTTTTTTTCACCAATGAGCGAACTATACACAAAAAGTGAAAAATGCGTGGGAATAGAAATAGGACATTCAGTTGTTTTTTTTGTCGATAACAACCTAAATGGTGAACCGGAAGAAGTACATTATTTTCAGAACATTAATAATCCTAAAAAAAAAATGGTTGTTACAGAAAAATATTCTGTCAACATGTCTGAAGAATTATTTTGTCCCACAAGAACAAAAAAAGAAACTTGGAATAAATTTAAAAACAGTTATAAAGAATTCTTAGAAATAGGATACGATTTTACGTTTAAAAAATAAAAACTTATTTATTTCCAAAATAGAAAAAATCTTCTATTTTGACATTGTCGGGAGAGTAGTGCCCTTGTTTTTCATAATAGGGCTTTTCCTTCTCCACTGACACAACTTGTGTTTTGTTTACAGATTCCTCTTTTTCTCGGGGTTGTTCTCTCAAAAGCGGTTCTGGACTTGGTTGGTGGGTACTCGCCGGTCTTGACTTTATCACTGAAATAACACCAATTAATTCTTTGACTTGGGACTTAAGTTCGCCCACTTCTTGAGATAATTTAAGAATGCGATTATCTGAAAAATCTTTGAATCTATGAAACTTGTTATTAAGCTCTTCGAATAATTCGGAATCTCTTCCGAAAATACTGCTTTTTTGGGCTTCTTCGCTAAGCATGATGTTTGCAGCTTGTTGAACAGAACTCACAGATGAATCTGCAAAACCGAAGTTTCGCAGTTCTTGAGACATACTATTAAGTTTTTGTATACTGGCAATATCATTCATAGGGAACTCACAAGAGTATAATGAAACAACCCCTTTAAATAGTTTTCTATACTAGGTTACATATTTAGTATACTAGAATACTTGAAAATTAATTTTTCAAGCTATAATAAACCCTTCTGTTATTCTTACCTTTATTTTCCGCCTTCATAAATTCCAACTCACCAATCTCAGAAGTGTTCTTCACATGCGTTCCCCCGTCAGCCTGTTTGTCAAAGTCACCAATCTCAACAATTCGAAGAGTATCAATTGCTGGCGGCAACGCATTAGCAAGTTTGACAACAGAAGGAATTTTCATAGCCTCATCACGAGGTAAATAGTATGCTTTGACATCCATTCCCTTCTTTGCAATCTCATTTGCCTTTTTTATGTATTCAACCATTTTTTCAGCATCATAATCATCAAGAGAAAAATCTATCCTCACCTTATCAACGCCCAATTGATTTCCACTTATCAAAGCACCCATTTCATTATGAATCAGTGTGCTAACAATATGTGCAGAAGTGTGCGCGCGCATTAATTTATAGCGCTTGTCCCAATCAATAACACAATGAACTTTGTCGCCCTTCTTTAAGCCATGACGATTAACCTCATGACTAATTTCTCCAGAAAATTTTCCAACAAAAACAACTTTGAACTCTTCATCATCTTGTTTCATAACACCTTCATCAAAAGGTTGACCGCCCGAATTAGGATAAAAAGCAGTTTTATCAAGAACAACAAATTTACCATCACTTACACTCACAACCTTTGCATCAAATTCTTTTAGATAAGAATCTTCCATGTACAATGCTTCACTCATAAATATCACCCCGAAATATTAAAAAAAACAATTAATATAAAAATTTTACTTCAAAATAATCCTTGTTTTTCGAAACCACAATAATAAATCAAGCTCATCAACATCAATACCAGTCGTTCTTGCAAAAACTCTCATTTGATCTTCAAACCACAAGTATTCTTTCTCGTTTGAAGGTCGGTTCTTATGTTTAGTTATTCCAAACTCATACAAAGAATCAATTATGTGTCCATCAATAATGGCTATGTTTCGATAACCAATATTTCTTAAGAAATGACTTGCTTCCTTAAAACTTAAACCCTTAAAATTATTAACCAAAAAATGTCTCGCAATGCAAACATTTTTTGGAAGCTGTTTCAATAAATCTGTTTTTTTTCTAGCTTCAAAAATGTAGGCTGCTTTGTTATTGTGAAAACGAGCGTGTCCTCTTAAAAGCCTCTTTAATTCATCAATTGTTCCGTGAATTAGCAATTGCTTGTTTTTGAAATTAATGACTTCAAAAACTTTTCTTGCATTGCTCATGGGTGTGCATAAACAGTAACAAAGTTCTATGAATAAGTCTTCTTTTGAAGCACTATGAAATTTTGCAAACTCCTCAAGCCTTTTTTTAATATCTGACTCGTTTTTAGAATATAAATTTTTTAATTCGTTCATTATAGTTCATCATCCTGAACGTATTTTTTCCTTTGTTTTAAAGCAATAAAAGCTTTTTGCAGTTCTGAACCAAGATATGCTGCGTGTTGCAAGTTTGAAACTAATCCTTTTGAAATTATTTTATAATATAAATCTTCAGGACAAGAACCATAAAAGTTCACAACTAGTTGTTTATTAGGAGTTCTGAATTGAACTTCAAGCAGGTGTTTTTCTTTATTGATACGTATCAGGAAATATCCGCTCTCATCCTTTTGCCAATCAGATTTCTTTCTGGAATTTACAATTATCTCTTCAACCATTAATAAAAGCAAATAAAGAAGCATATTTATGTCTTTCTGATCATCTAATGATTTGATTATAAATTAAGTTCTTTTTTTCTTCGCGATAAAAGATGTTCATAATATTTCTCAACAGATTTATTATACCAGACTCTTCCTTCTTGTATGTTTTTTCTTTGTGCTTCTTCAATATGTTCAATTATATTCAGATAGTAAAACATCTTAAGAAGAATTATTTGTGTAACTCTTCAACCATTCGTTGAGCAAAAGCCAAAGGCTTTATCCCAAGAACATCACAAGAATGAAGATATTTCTGAAAAAACAAAAACGGATCAAGAAGAGAAACCTTTTGAAAAAAATCCTCAACAAGATGATAATCCCTTTTCTCAACAAAAGCAAACAAATTCAACTGATGCTCTAAGCATCCACCAACCTCATTAAAAGCAACAATTTGCCAGTTATATTTTTGAGTCAAAAAAACCAAATCATGTTGTTCACTAACAGTATGAACAAAAAGCTTTTCTAAAACACGCTTAGAATCTTTACAAATTCGAAAATGAAAATTTTTTCCAAGATCAGAAACAAAAATTACGAGCATCATATATTGACCTAAATTATGCAAATCACCGATTTTTGAACATTGTTCAAGTCTATCAGAAACAAGATCAAAAGAAGAATCAGATTTCTGAGCATATTCAAAAATCTGTTCTAAATTTAATTCTGACTTCGAAATCGACTTTGATAAGAACCCAATATTTAACAAGAATAATTTTTGAAAATCATCATGCATAGATTTAACATAACCAGACATCCTTGCAAAACCTTCCTTTCGAAGCCGCAATAAAGCCTTAATAGAAATAACCTGCGAAGGAATAGGTGGACGACCGAGAATCTTTCGAGCAAAAACATAATCCTCAGAATCCGCACTTTTATTCCAAAGATCAAAAGAGTGAGACAACTCATGAGCAATAGTCTCATAAGCATGCATATGAGGATAAATGATGTGTACACCATCAAGATACGTATCAACAAAGTCTTTTGTTAACATCCATTTCAAAGAAATATTTGAATCAGAAGAAATCCTTTCATAAGAACCGAGAGACGATTTGTTTTCATTAAAAGGAAGAAGCTTAATCAAAATATTAGTTTTTCGTGAACGAAGCAAACGAGGATTTTGTTTTAAGACAGAGATAACAGTGTTAGAAGCAATATTCAACAAATCCTTCTCAATTTCACCAGAAGATTTTTTCTTGATAGAATTAAGAAATGATTTATCACCAGAAGAAAGATTCTCATGTAAAATAAGTTTGTCACAGTTGTCAATAATATAACTAAAAATAAATTGTTGAGTTGACCCTACCAATAATTTGTCATGTTTCATATTCAACACGCTTTGAACAGTCAGATTAACAACAGATTTGCCAATAACAATCCTATCTCTTCTTTTAGGTCTGAAACGAGCCTTCAAAAAATTGGAAAATAAACCGCTATCAAGAGATTCTTCATTTTTCTTTTCAAAAAGAAAAGCCAAGTTTGAAAAAGAATCCATGATTTTTTCATCAAAAGACTCTGAATAAACAAATAACTCTTTTTCACGAGCAAAAGACTTTTTAAAATCAAAAAGAGCTTGTTTATTTGATAAAGACTCAAAATAAGAAACAATCTTTGAATCAAGCTTTGCTAAATCTTTCTCAAACATAGACTTAACAAAACGAAAAGACTGATTAATCTTAACAAACTTTTCAAAATCCTCTTTAGACATGGAAGAAGAAAGCTTTATCAGACAATCATACATTTGTTGAAGTTTTCCGCAAATGACACCACAAACAGAAGTTAAAGAAGAAATCAGAATTCCAACCTCCAACTCTTCTGAAGCATCATGCCAATGAAGACTTTTCAACAAATTTTGAACTGATGAAATGAATTCAGCAAAACCATTTTTAAAAGATGATTTAAGACCCAAAACATTTTTTGCAAGAGTTTCAAATTGAATCTTCGGAGGCTTCATGAAAATAATTATTGAAAGAATAGTATATAAAGTTTTTCGAAAGAAAAACTATTCATCAAAACCTTCTTTTTTCAAAAAAGCCTTTCTTTTCTTCTTTGCAGCAGAATCTAGTTCGTTCAAAACATTAACAGTAAAAGGATAATAACTAAGCTCTAAAGTTTTACAAGCAGATATAAAAGTTTTTAGAAAAACAATGATATTCATCAAAGAGAGTTTCTTTAAAAAAATATTCGCTTTAGAATAAGCGCTTATAGGCATTAACAAATGCAAATCGGTTGCAGAAGATAAACAATTTTTCAAATCATTAAATAAAACCCTATTCTTATAACCCACTCTTGTCATACCAGAAACTATTGATTCAACAGATTCTTTATTTATCGAAGAAATAATTGTCTTATTCAAATAATCATTATAATAAACCAGTTCATCCCTTAAATAATTAATCAACATTAAATAAACAATTGCCTCACCAAAATAATGTAATGCACCAGCCTCATAAAATTGCTTCGAAACAACTTTCAAATTTTCAAAATTGTTATTTAATGAATTAGTATCAAAAAAATTTTTTATTTTTTCTCCATTCTTATTAAAAAAGGTATTTATCGAAAAACTTAAATCATAACTTTGAAGTCTTTTTTTACTCACCCATTCAGTTATAATAGACCCGACCTCTGCAAACCCTTCCGATCTTAAATTACACAACAAATTAACTAATAAAATCAGTTCATTTGAAGGATTTGAACCGATTAATTTAGTGGCTATTAAATAAGAATTAGGCTGTTCCAAACTTAGCTGCCAATCACAAGCATGAATCAACTCATGACCTATTGTAGTATACACTGATCCTGTAAAGTATGACATTTTTAAAGAATAATAAGACAAAAAATCAGTTATATCAACCACATAAGTTATAAAATAATTTGAAAAATTCGAAACAGCTTTAGTAAAAGCACCTGACCGGCCTGAACTATCTGCAAGAAGAATATAAAGATTAACTTTAGAAGCCCTCAACAAAGAATCATTCTTCTTTAAAGTCAGTAAGATTGTATTTACGTACATATTAAGAATTAACTGTAAAATCTCTTCAAAAGATAATTTGTTCAAACCATTCAAAATTTCTTTTTCAGAATCATTATAAGATGAACTATTCATACAATCTGAAATTTTATTTTTCAAGTTACCTCGAAAATAAGCCCAATCTAAATTAAAATGTACAGCCAAATAAACAGTTTTATTGTTAATTACCAATTTTTTTTGTATTTGAGGACTTTTTTGACGTTTTTTAAAAAGATGTTCATCTTCAGGATATTTTTTTCTCAATAGAGACGTTTTCATGTCATGAATTTTCAAACCCAAATGAGACGCTTTAACGAACACATCATTTACAATTTGAAATCTTTTTTCAAAGCTAAAAAATAACAACATGATTTTGTGTTTTGCAGCCTGATCTGAAAAAAAATTAACATAGTTAAACACTTTAGTTTTATAATCCAGAAAGGGTTTCTTATCTGCCAGTAAATCAAAAATTTCTAAAATCGAACTCATAATAGAATGAGAATTTAATAAATAGTCATCTTTAACAGAATGAGAATGAATTATTTCATCAGTAATTTTCTTAATTTTTTCTGCATGCACACACACTAATTCACCAAGTGCTTTTATTTCAGAAAGCTTTTTTTCATCTTTCCAATGAATTGAATAAAGAATAAAAAGAATATCTGCACACAATTTACAAGAGATACGATTACATTCATTTCCTACTGCAGAAAAGTATTTATCATATTTATTCAATGAATCATATTTGGACATAAAAAAACTTATTAGAAAACTATTATATAATACTTTCGCCAGTCATATTATTAGGTTTTTCAAGACCTAGAAGTTTCAAAACAGTAGGTGCAATATCTTTAAGTCCCTTGCCTTTTTTCAAACTACAAAACATTAGTTTTTCGTCATTTGAAACCAAAATTAAAGGTACAGGATTTGTAGTGTGACTTGTTCTCCACTCAGGCGTTTGGTCCTCAACATTACCATGATCTGCAAAAACCAACAAAGAATAATCATGCTTTAAACCTGCTGAAACAATTTTACCAACACAATCATCAACTGCAATAACTGCTTTTTTTATAGCCTCCAAAATACCTGTGTGTCCAACCATATCACCGTTTACAAGATTAACAACAATAAAATCATAAGCTTCTGATTTTATGTTCTCAACAAGTTTTTCAGTTACTTCGTAAACACTCATCTCAGGCTGTAAATCATAAGTTGCAACCTTTGGAGAATTTACAAGAATCCTGTCTTCTTCAAAAAAAGGTTCTTCAATTTGCGCGTTAAAAAAGAAAGTTACATGAGCATATTTTTCAGTTTCGCTTATACGAAGCTGTTTTAAGCCCGCTTTTGAAACAACTTCTCCAAGAATATCTGCTGTACTTTGTACTTTAAAAGCAACACTTGCATTCATCGGTCGATAATATTGAGTCATACACATGTAAAACACATTCATGGGTTTTCGTTCCCAACCAAAAAAATCTTTCTCAACAACTGCCTGTGTGAATTGTCTTGGTCTATCAGTTCGAAAGTTGTAGAATATTATTGAATCATTTTCCTGAACACCAGAATAGTTATCGTGTGCTCGTGGCTTTATGAATTCATCAGTTTCATGAGTTGCATGACACTCTTTTATTTTCGCAATTGGATCTGAAAACTTATCTTCACAATCAGCATTCACAATACAATCATAAGCAAGTTTCGTTCTATCCCAGCGCTTGTCTCTGTCCATCGTGAAGTATCGTCCAGAAATCGTTGCAATACTTCCAAAGCCAAGCTCTTTGAACTTATCAAGCAAAGCCTCAACATGTATCAAGCTGTTATGAACAGGCGCGTCACGTCCATCAGTAATTACATGAACAAATACATTCTCAAAACCTTGCTTTTTGCAAAGTTCCAAAATAGCAAACAAATGATTAATATGTGCGTGAACGCCTTCAACTTGTAAAAGACCTATCAAATGTAATGCACAATTGTTTTTCTTGCAATTATTTATTGCCTGCAACAATTCAGAAATTTCAAAAAAAGTTCCGTCACTTATTGATTTGTTTATTCTTGTAAGTGATTGAAATATTAGTCTTCCAGAACCAATAGTCATGTGACCAACTTCACTGTTTCCCTGATATCCTTTTGGAAGACCTACTGCTTCTCCGCTTGCATCCAATAAAACGTTTGGATAATTATTCATAAGATTATCAGTGTTTGGAGTGTTCGCTTCTAGAATGGCATTATCCTTTGAGTCATTCCTATAACCCCAACCATCTCTAATAACAATTATTGTTTTATGTTTGTTCATCTTTATGGTTTTCTAAAAGATTCACCGGCATAACTGCAGTTATCACCTAGTTCTTCTTCAATTCTTAAAAGCTGATTATATTTTGCAAGTCTCTCGCTTCTACAAGGAGCGCCTGTTTTTATCTCACCGGTTTTAAGCCCCACAACCAAATCTGCAATAAAGCTATCTTCTGTTTCACCACTTCTATGACTAACCATAACTCCCCACCCTGCTTCTTGTGACATTTTGCAAGCTTTAATGCTTTCTGTGATTGAACCTATTTGATTCACTTTTAATAAGAGTGCATTACAAGTTTTTTCTTCAATTGCTCTGGCAATTCTTTTAGGATTTGTAACAAGCAAATCATCGCCTACAATCTGAATTGATTCACCTAATTGCTCTGTTAATTTAACATATGTTTCCCAGTCATCTTGGTCAAACGGATCTTCAATTGAAACAATATCATAATTTTCGACGAAATCTTTGTAGACTTCAATCAATTCCTCGCCTGTTTTTTTCATGCTTCCATCAGTCTCAGGATTTTTAAAATCCAAATCGTAAACTCCATCATTGTAAAATTCAGATGCAGCGATGTCCATTCCTATTTTTACTTTACCAGTGTATCCTGCCTTTTCAATTGCTTCTTTTAAGAGTTCAAGTCCTTCTTTGTTATCTTGGATGTTTGGTGCAAATCCTCCTTCATCGCCAACATTTACAGCGTCTTGTCCGTATTTTGTTTTAATAACTTTTTTTAGGTTGTGATATACTTCAACGCCCATTCTCATGGCCTCTCGAAAGTTTGAAGCTCCAACTGGCAGAATCATAAATTCTTGCATTGCGAGCTTGTTTCCTGCATGTGTTCCGCCATTTATCACATTAAACGATGGTACTGGCATAATCATTTCTGTATTTCCTGCTAAGTCTGCTATGTGCTTGTATAAAGGAACATTTTTTTTTGCAGCTCCGGCTTTACAAACAGCCATGCTTACTGCAAGGATTGCATTTGCTCCAAGGTTTGATTTATTTTCTGTCCCGTCAAGTTCCAGCATAAGATTATCAATTTCTTCCTGTAATTCTTCATCCATTCCAACAACTTTAGGTGCTATCAGTTCATTAACGTTAGAAACAGCTTTTAACACACCCTTACCCATAAATCTAGTTGGGTCTTTGTCGCGTAGCTCTAGTGCTTCATGTATTCCTGTGCTTGCTCCGCTTGGAACCATTGCTCTAAACAATCCATTCTCAGTAACCAAATCACATTCAATCGTTGGGTTTCCTCTTGAATCAAATACTTCTCTTGCTTTAACAGATTTTATAGTCATAGCTCATACACCTCAGTAAATAATCATGGTAATATTTGAACAAATAATCATCTGCTTAAAAAAGTTTTTGTTTGAGACAAAAAAATATGATAAAAACACAATTTACAGTTATTTACCACTATTAAGTGATTAAAAAACGAAACATTTATATATTAAACAGATTCAAAACAAGCATGGCCATAGAAAAAACACCAAAACACAAGTATGCAATCACAAACTTCATAAAAAAAACAGGACACGCAGCACATCAATCAATAAAACAAAGTCCTGATGCCGACTTACTCTTAGCAAGTGCAATAGGCACAGCATTCATAACAAGTAATCTACCATTGACACTATTATTAGGAGCCGCCAGTATAAAACAATACTTATGGGGCTGGCTTGCATATACTAGGATACAAAACGCAATTAACAAAAAAGAAGGAGAAGTATCAGTTGAAGCATTAAAAAAAACTTATAGTGTACGAAGACAAGGCCCCTGTTGGTACTTCGGAGCAAAATATGCAATAAAAAAATTTCAAAAAAACTCTAAATCAACCTTAGAACAAACATTAGAAAAAACACCAAAACACAATTGCTTGCAACAAACAATCTATCCAACCTATCAAAAATGAAACTAGAAAACCTACTTGAAACCGTAAAAGATAAATGCCTTGAAACAAGCGTAAAATTATCAAATAACCCAATCTACAAATACTGTGTTGATGTCACAAGCGGATGGGCATACTACACACCAACTTATGCTTTACAAGAAGCAATTGCCGGAAAAGATCTTGAAACAATAGTAAAAACTAGACTTCTCGGAATGCTAGTTCACTCCATTGTTATGAGACCAGTGGGTCTTTTAAGAAATTATGTGGCTAAAAAATGGTCAGTAACAGAGAACAGCAGTTTTTGGGATAAAACAAAAGTAAACCTAGTTTCAGTTACACCAATACAATCAATCGCCTATGCAGGAATGTTAATAGGTGGAATGGCCTGGTCAGGTAACTATGATTGGAAAGCATCAGGAATCGCTTGGGGAATAGGCGTCGGAGTAGGAGCATTACATTCAATACCATATGGGTTTGTACAAGATAAATTCAGAAAATTCTTTAAAGTAAAACCAGCCATACAAAAAGATGAAACACAAACAGAAACACAAACAGAAACAAAAATAGGTTATACGAAAAAAGAAACAAACAAAACATACAAAAAATATTTATAACACAATAATTCTACAAAAATTTATGGTTGCAAAAAAACTTTATCGCTCAAAAAAAGATAAGAGAATCGCAGGAGTTTGCGGTGGAATCGGAGAATATTTTGATGTTGATCCAACACTGATAAGACTTTTATGGATTATATTTCTACTTATTGGCGGAAGTGGACTATTAGCATACATCATCGCATGGATAATCATACCAGAAAATCCAAAACAATAAACAATAACTTTATTTATGAAAAAGAATTCCTTTCCTCTTATGGGATTTGACTTTTCGTTTAGACAACTCGATACTTTAAAAGATTTAAAGATACTTACAAATTTCTTAATCAAGCAATCACTTGGATATCCAAATTATGAGGATTGGGTTTTAAAATCAGAAGCAGAGATTGACTGCGGCTATAAATCAGCAATACTTGCTTTCAGCAAAAATCAGCTCATTGGTGATTTAGTTTATCAACCGCACAAAGAACTTCCAAGATTCAGAGAATTAAAAAATATGCGAGTCCACCCAATTGTTAGACAAAGATATTTTGCTAGTTTCATGCTAAGACAAGCAGAAACAGAGAACAAAAATGCATATGATGCAATAATCTGTGATGTAAGAACCGACCAACCAGAAGTCATAAACCTCCTAAGGATTACAGGCTACGAACCAATTCTCAAAACACCTCTTTATGACAAAAACATAGATGATATAGTTATGATTAAAACATTCAATAAAACAAGTAGGCAAGGAATATTATATAAAGCAAAAGAAAACATTGCAAGGAACTAAAAAAATGGAACACTTAGCAATACTCAGCAAAGAAAAAAAACTTTTAGAAAAAATAATTTGTGGTGAAAAAACAATAGAGTCCAGATGGTATACTCATAAAAAAACACCTTATCATAAAATCAAGCCCGGAGAAGTTATTTATTTCAAAGAGTCAGGAAAACCAGTAACTGTTAAAGCAAAGGTTTCTCAAACACTATTTTTTGATGAATTGAACAAAGAAAAAATAAAATCTATCATACAAGAATATGGGGTCAAGATATGTATAACACAAGAATACAGCTCAAAGCTAGAATGTAAAAATTATTGCACACTCATATTTTTAGAAAACATTCAAAAAATAGAACCATTCAACATCAATAAAAGAGGATATGGAAACATGGCTGCATGGATAACAGTTGAATCAATTAATCAAATAAAAAAATGAAATAAAAAATTTTATTTGCATAAAATTTATATAGTAAAGGGTTTTTAATAAACAATTAAAAAAAAGGGGTGTTTGTATTGCCAGATCAAACTGATGAAGATTACGAAATTCTACCGCACGAAGAAATTGAAGAGCTAAGAAGAGCTGTTGAAAAAATAAAAAAAGATCCTCTAGGAGAAGAACTAGAAGGTAAAACACTTCTCGAAGCAGTAGATGAACTAAATGATAACATTAAAAAATTAATACACATATTCACGGGCGCCCAAGAAGAACTGATAAAAGAATACTCCGAAGCCAGTCCCGCAAAAATGTTAAAGGAAATATCTAGTCAGAACTCTAAGATTGCAGAGGGTATTTTGGGTCTTGCAGATATGATAAAAGAATTAAAAAAGCCCATTCCACAAATGACCATGAATAAACCACAAACAACTCAAAGACCACAATACCCACCACAAGCCTCGCAAGGAATGCCAATGCAAAGAATGCCACCACAACAAGCACCTTCTTATCCAGAACCTCAAACACAAAAACCTATTTTTAATTCTGAAATGAGGCCGGGAATTGAAATCAGACCGACAAACATGCAAAGACCAATGAATCTTGATAATTTTCCGCCACCAGAAGAACAACTAAAGAAAGGATTATTTTCACGCAAAAAATGAATTCACTCAAAAATTCTTTTTTAATTGCAGCTGCAAAATCTGCTAATATGATTGAATATGAATCAACTATTTCTAAAAAAAAACATGTAAAAATAAAAAAGAAACCTAACCTAAAAAAACAGCTAATAGAAGCAGAAAAAATCTATGCAAAACTAAAAAAAAATCTTTCTAAAAAAGATTTAAAAAGAATTGAAGAACAGATTGCAAATTTAAAACAAAAAATAGAAAAAACATGTGTAGAATTTTCTGAAGAACCAAACCATATAGGAATTGAACCTCCAAGCCTTGACGATTTAGAAGAAGAACTCAATGAAGTCTCAATTAAACCTCCAAGATTAGGAAAAAAATTTGAAGCTCCAGAAATAGATGAACAACCAATGTCTATTGATAAATTTGAAAAAGATAAAGAACAAACAACAAGTCTGCTACGTATTCCTCCCCCACCAAAAAGTTTCTAGAGGTCTTTAGCCATTAAAGTTCTACGGCCATTAGCTTTTGCTCTACCAATCGCTTCTCTTATTAAACTCTTAACTTTTTCGTTTAATGTCTCAGAAAAATCTGTCGCTACATTAAAATCTCCTGCAAGTTCTTTTATCTTTGCTTTCACTATGAATAAATCCGACATGTACATCACCTCAAAATCTCTTAGTTTTAATACATAGATAAAATATCTATTTAAAATTTACGATTTAAAAAAATTATTTGTGAGTATAAATAAAAGATAGTTTTTCCGGAGTGTTTTGCTCTAATTTGCAAAATCCAAATCTTTCAAACTGAATCACAGTACCTTCTTTTAGTTGTTTAACCAAAGGCTCGGCCAGTCCTTTAATAATCTTTTTATCAGGCATCAAGACTTCAACAGTTATTAAATCATCAGATACGGGCAACCAATGAATTATTTTATCACCAATTTTTTTGTAAGATTCATAATCAAGACTATTAAAAACAAAAGAGTTTTTCTTCTTTTTGAAATTCAAACAATCCATTAAACGATATAATTCATTTTCCTTTAATGATTTATAATCTTTTTTTGTAATATAAAAATCTGATTTTGCATTAAGAATTCTCAAACCTTTCTTTGGATTATCAGGATGTAGTTTTAAAGATACTTTTTGATTTGGTGCACCAGCAATAGTTATTCTTACAGGCTCAACAATGAAAAAATACCGATTACATTTTGAATCTAAAAGTCTTTTATTATGAATAATTAAATCATCCCAAGTAAGAGTTGAGTCAGCTTTAGTAATACCTGTACTTAAAACAAACTGTTTTATTGCTTGTGGTAAAAACCCTCTTCTTTTTAATGCAACAAGGGTTGTAAGAGATGGATCATCCCAGCCAAGTAATTTTTCATCAGCAATTAAGTCTCTTATCTTTCTTCCAGAACTTTCAACACCCTCAAGGTTAAATCTTGCAAACTCATATATACTTGTCTCTTTAAAACCTAAAAGTTTTTGAATATATCTTTGAAGTTCATTTCGCATTTCAAACTCTTTGCTTCTGAACCTATAAGTCACACCTTCAACTCCATCCATAATTGCGTTTTCAAAATCATAATTTGGCCAGACAACATAATCAGTTCCAAGTCTTACATGAGGCTCTTTTATTATACGAAAAATTGTTGGGTCTCGCATAGTGCTGTTTTTATGCTTTAAATCTATTTTTAGACGAAGTATTATTGACTCTTCTTCTTTCCTAGACATGTCTCTCCATAAAGATAAGTTTTGCTCAGGGCTTCTATTTCTACAAGAACAGGCTTTTCCTTTCATCCTTGAATTATGGACTTGTTTTTGTGTACACGTACACATATAAGCTTCATCTGATTGGATTACTTTCAATGCAAATTCATAGAACTTATCCATGTAATCAGATGCATAATCAATTTTATCGGGCTTTATACCAAGCCATTCATAATTATCAAGGTGTATTTTATAGAATTCCTCTTTTGCCAGCTTAGGATTAGTATCTTCAAAACGTAGTATGAACTTGCCATTATTTCTTTTTGCATATTCATAGTTTATAAGCAAAGCTTTTGCATGACCAATATGAGGATACTTACTCGGCTCGGGAGGAAAAGCAGTTACCACATCACCCTCTGCTTTAAACGATCCGAAAATATCTTTTTTTTTGAATTTCTTTTTTTCAAGAAGTTCGGGAGCCATAGATTCGAGTTGTTTTTTTTGTTCGTCAAGCGATAATGAATTAATCTCTTTTACAATTGCTAAAGCTTTTTTTTGAAGCGCTGGCAAATCATTTTTCACTATGGGATTATCTTTTATAACCGAACCAATAACTGCTCCAGGATTCGCTTTACCATTAAACTTAATTGCGTTTTCTAAAGCATATTTTTTTATTTGCTCTTCCATGATAATCAAGAATAAGAAGATTGATTTATATAACTTTTGAATTAATAAGGAGTGTATTCTTTATTAACGATTAGCCTTTGAAAGGCATCTGCAATGCATTCGCCTGAATTTATTAAATTATAACAATTAATTGGTTTAATGTTTTCATCAGGTATTGGAGTTATCATATTAGAATGCTCTCTACATTCGTGCAAATATTCTTTTACAACGGTAAGTTTTCCTTTATCAGGACCTGATTTTATAATCATTAAACGAGGTTCGCCTTTACCTAGTCGCAAGTTATCTTGAATCTGCGGATACTTCTTATGATATTGCTCATTAAGATGATTTATTGCTTCTACCAAAACCCCGTTTTCTACTTGATTAAAAGACAACTTTAAACACCATTTTATTTATATTTTAAGAAGTATTTCATTTCAACTTTTAATAATGCGTTTTTTTCTGACGGTCTGGAAATTAAGAATTGTTCTTTTATATCATAATTAACTTTTGATGCTTTTTTTCTTAGTTTTGCAAGATCTCTTTTCATAAAGATTTCTGAAAGCGTTACAGCATTGTTTATTAGATAGTTATCATTTTGTGTTCTCGAGACATCATCTATAGATACAAAACTGGTTTTATTCGGTTTTGACATCTCTAAAAAAAGTTCACCTATCCCAAAAACCATCTCTGATAGGTATGAATCTCTGATTTTGTGGTCTATTTTCAAATCATAAAGCACAGTTGCTGGATTTGAGCCATTGTATAAAGCGAATGGAACTCTGTGTTCGTGTTCTGCTATTAGTGTTAACATATCTCTATTTATCTTATCAAGCTCTGCATCAAGAATGATATTTAAATCCTTGTAAGGTGTTATCTTGGTAAACTTTGTTTCCAAAAGCTTTTTTGATTTTAGAAATGAATCCATTTTATACTTGGGGATGATGTGATGTTTTTAAAAGTTTGTATTTAGAACCTATTTTTAAATAGTAACAATTTGTTTAAATGATACGAACAAATTCAACAACAATAATTTTTTAAACAGATAAATTTTCTTTTAAACATTATGGGCTTGTAGCTCAGCCTGGCAACGGTTTCGTCCGTTTCAAAAAAAGCTAACGATGAAACGTTAGGCAATAGAGCGTCCGGTTGGCATACAATAAAGACTATTCTTTTTTGAATCAGTCCTGCATCCAGAAATCGGGAGGCCTCGGGTTCAAATCCCGACAAGTCCACATTTTTATCAAAAAAAAGAGTTTTTCAATATGAAATTAGGCATAATCTCAGACACACACGATAATGTAGAAAATATCTTAAAAGCCGTCAAAGTTTTTAAAGAAAGAAGTGTTGAACTCGTGATTCATTGTGGTGATGTTATTGCACCTGTAAGTGTTGGTTTCTTCGAAGGTTTAAAAGTCTGGTTTATGAAGGGCAATTGTGATGGTGATGTTGAAAACATAACAAGGTTTGCTGAAAAAATTGGTGGAAAATTTTTAGGTGTTAATACAGAATTCAAGTTCAATGATAAGTTTTTTGGTGTCGTGCACGGTAATAATAAGTTGATTCTTGAAAAAATGATTAATTCTGAAACTTATGATTATGTTTTGCATGGTCATACACATAAAAAAAGAGATGAGATTGTTGGTAAAACCAGAGTTATAAATCCGGGGAGTCATTATTATGGTGATGAGGGAACAATCGCAATTCTCGATGTTTCTTCTGATAAGTTAGAATTTGTCAAACTATAACCACTAGCAAGTAGTTAAAAATAGTAACATTTATAAACTAATTCTATTTACTAAAATAAATGACACTCTCAAAAAAAGAACTAAGATTAATAAACGCGCTGGAAAGCATGACAAACCTACCAGAAATCCTGGGAAAAGCACTAGAAGACAGCGTAATAACACAAACATACATGAAACAAAAAGTAGAAGAATACTTCGAAAAACAACCAGAAACAGCAGACATATTCTACAAAGCACTACAACAAATAGGACAAGAAAAAATAACACAACAAGTAGAAAAAAAATTCCGAGAAACAATAGAAAACAATAAACCAATCATATTAAATGAAAAGCCAGAACAAAATTATAAACTAATAGGTGAATTCAGCATAGATGGACAAATCCAGGGAGTATTTTATCAAGGATACATTCGCACACGAACATTAGGAACAGGGAAAACAATAACATTATTTACTCAACACAGCAACCACGAACATGTTGCAACCAATCTCTCAAACAAACTAAAAACAAAATTCATACAAGAAAGCTTAGAAAAAGCAGTAGGATTCAAAGCAGATGCGATGTACATGAATGAAGCAAACTTCACAATAACAAAAGACGAAAACGCAAAACCCGATTCACACCACAACCCAATAGAAGTATACGGAATACAAAACGTTTTTGTTTACAAAAAAGATATGAACCGCTAACAAAAAAAATATTTTTCTTTTTTTCGTAACATTTAAATTCTAAGACATTCATAAAAAAATCACTAATAATTTTAAGAAGGTGATATTATGAAAAAATTAATAACAATAATTATCTGTTTAGCGCTAATTCTAGCAATAAGTGCATGCTCAAAAAACAAAAATGAACAAGTACAAAACACGACTTCCGAAGAAGAGCTAGAAGATATGAATGAAAATTTAATTGGAGAAGAGCAGATTGTGAATGAAGAACCCCCTTCTGAAGAAACAGAACCGCAACCAGAGGAAGAACAAGAAACAACAACATCCGCAAAAGAATACAACATAAAAGAACTAATTGTTGAAAGAAGAATCGGCGAGTATGAGTTTGAAGAAAGCAGCATCAAAAAAAACAAATTATTCGGCAGCAAAAACTTTGATTATTACATTGGAGAATACAGCTTTGGAAACACAAAAACAACAGTTTCAATATTGATTCCAAGCGATGCAAAAGCAATAAATACATTCAATTCATTAGTAAAAGTAACTGATGAAGAAAAATACGAACTATTAGATGATGAAGACAATGACTATCTTGAATACGACGTTTATTTCAACCCTTATGAAAATAAATACATTTGGATGTCAAAAGAAAAACTAATACTAATAGAATACCCCATCGGAACAGATCTCTTAGAAAGATACTTAGAAAAATATCCAACAACAGTCATAAAAGGAAACTATGAAAATGAAGAAGTCGGAATAGAACTCACAACAAACGAAGATGAAAAAATAATTTTCTTAAACAACAACCAATACATTATTTCACTCGTCAACCTAGACACCACCAATAATGAAGCAACATTAAAAGTCAATAATGAAGAAAAGACAATGAAAGAAAACGAGCGAGGACCAGCAGGTGATCTTTTAATAGAAATAACAAACATTCAAAGCGATAAACTACAATTAAACATTGAAACAGAACTTGCTGAAAAAGACAAATGGATTATGAATATCGGAGAAACAAAAGAATTCAAAATGCTCGGAAAAACCAACACCTTAGAATTCACAGGAGCAAATTCAGAAGGAAACAGCGTTATAGTAAAAATCAACGGTGAATTAAAAACCATAAAAGAAGGTCAAGCAAAAGCCACAGATGACTTGGAAGTAAAACTAGAAAGCTTATTTATCAGCAACATAGGACTGCAGCAAACAACAGCAACATTCAGTGCATGGCCAAGAAGTTAGAAAAGATAGTATAGTCACAAACTAAAAGGTTGAGAATTATCGACTAATTTTGAGAGCTAAACAATTATTCTTTTATTTTAACACCCATTATTTTTTCCAATTTTCCATAGCATCTCAAAGTGTTTTTTTTACGCTTCTGCTATTTCTTTGCTTTTTATCATTATTCCAAATGGTTGTGTTCCCCACATGATTATCGAGACTTTTTCTCCATAGATGTTTGTTGATGAGTTTGATGTGAATTCTTTAGGTAGTATTTTTACTTGTGTGTGTTTTAGCTTGTCTAGTTTATTTGCTCTTTCTTTAGCTTCTTCGCTCATTAAGATTCTGTACTTTATTTCTTCTTCTTCTCTGAATTTGTAAAATTTTTATACAAATAGTTGTATATATCTGTTTGGGAGTAAAATCTTACATTAGTTTCTTGACTGGATTTTAACAATAAGAAATAAGTTTCCAGTTCCTTATGGTCAATAATTCGGAGTAATCTGCTAATTAATCGAAGCAGTTCAGATGATAAGTAAAAATAACGAAGTTTGTTTATTATGAGATAAAAGCCCTCTCTATTTTCTTTTTTTAGAAACACTAAGAAATCAAAGATTTCTGGTGCCCTAAAAATTTTCAATTTTTATGGAAAGAAACAAAAAATCTTACGCCCCTCTTGTCCTTCGGATATATAGACTCCCTACGGTCGAATGAAAATAGTGAAAATTTAACTCTTCAGTTTCCCTTCGGAACGTTGCATTAAACCTCGGTTTTCTCTTCGAGAAAAAACGTATAACACCGATTATACACAATTTAGCCTGACACTCGAAAAATATATAAATTAAGCATCTTTCCTGAATCTGAGTGAGAGTGATATAATGTCAAACAAAACTATAGATTTAAAAGTAAAAGTGTTAAGAACTTCAGTGGATGCAATTGTTCGATTATCAGAAAAAGATGGAATGACAAAAACTGAAGAAATCAACGAAGCACTAAGAGTATATACCTCCTTAAGACAACATAAAGATTCAGGAAAGAAAATTCTAATATATGATGAAGCAAAAGATAAATATCAACAAGTTCTATTTGCTCCATACGTGCCAAGCTAAACTACCGGTACTCGCTTCGCTACGGAACATTGCACTAAAATAATCCCTAACGGGAGAGTTTAACACACCTTATGTGCAATATTACTCGAGCTGGTGCAAGATTTGTTGAATTTCATAATTAGGTTACACTTCTAATATTTAGCTAAATTTTTGTTTTTCGGTGATATTATGTAAACATTAACCGAGAAGAAAAGAAAATGGGTGATAAGGCAATTCAGGTCAGGCAGAAGTGCAACTTCTATAGCTAAAATACAAAAAGTTAGCAGGCAACAAGTGTATAGGCTGGCTAATAGGTTCAAAAAAGAATGAACACTGCATATAAGATCAAAAAACCGGGAAGACACCCAGAACAGATTAGCCCTAATTTTGCTAAAAAAGTAGTGTATCTAAGGAACACAACTGATTACGGAAGCGTAAAACTTCATGTTGTCCTCAAAAGAGCAGATGACAAACTGAGAAAGTCTATAGTGAAATGTTTCATTTATAAAGTTTATAAATGAAATGGCAACTAGAAAGTGTCACGTTATTTCGGAATTATACAAATTATACAAAAACAGGCGTTGCGTGGAAACTAATTTTTTCTAATTAGAACATATACTTTTTTACCTAGAAATTTTTTTGGTGCATCAATTTTGGCTCCAGTTCCATATTTAGTTATTGTTTTTTCGTAGATAAACTC